>Ga0209916_1000103_pt1 | contig 190308 bp, 149 predicted proteins | sample ThiBio_1000_plan_FD_183956 | JGI IMG/M metagenome (GOLD analysis project Ga0209916, IMG submission 183956) | Wastewater bioreactor microbial communities from Cape Town, South Africa - Thiocy_solids_2 (SPAdes) | ecosystem: Engineered > Bioreactor > Thiocyanate-remediating > Anaerobic-Aerobic ...
ACTGTTTATTGAAGTGTGCTTTTTATTAAAACTGTTTAACGTTAAAAACTAAAACTTATAGGGTAGAACATTGTTATAAAAAATATTCAACCGGGCGTGCAGCCTTTTCTCATCATTGAAGGTGAGAGGTGAAACGTGAGAGGTGAGACCCTGATAGCTGATAGCCCACGGCTCATAGCTTATACCTTACCCCTCATACCTCAAACCCGATGGCTCACGCCTTTAACAGCGGGTTATGAGCTGATGAATTTCAGATTCCTCTTAATGCCATTGAATTTGGCTCTTTTCAGCGGTGAGTTTTTAAAAATCTTCTTAAAGCTTTCTTCTGTTAATTCCTCCCAATCCTGCGTTGTAAAATTGAGTATTTCCGGAATGGGTTCAAAAGCCATCTCATTTGTGGCGGTGCTAAAGCGATTCCATGGGCAAACTTCCTGGCAGATGTCGCAGCCAAACATCCAGTTGTTGAATTTGCCTTTCATTTCATCCGGTATCAGCATATCTTTCAGTTCTATGGTAAAGTACGAAATACATTTGCTGCCATCCACTACACGGTTTTCATGTATTGCGCCGGTAGGGCAGGCATCTATGCATTTCCTGCACGAGCCGCAATAATCTTTAGCTACCGGATCATCATATTCCAGTTCGGTATCAACAATAAGTGAAGCAATAAAAAAGAAAGAGCCTGATCGCTTATTGATAAGATTTCCATTTTTACCAACCCATCCAAGTCCGCTGCGCTGTGCCCATGCACGTTCCAGCACTGGCGCCGAATCTACAAAGCCTCTTCCGCTTACCTCCCCGATTTGAAGTTTCATTTCCTGCAAAAACCATTTTAGTTTGGCTTTTATCACCTCATGATAATCATTGCCCCAGGCATAACGGGATATCCTTGGCGTATCCGGGCTGGGTGATGCAGATGGAAAATAGTTAAATAAAAGTGTAATAACCGATTTGGCTCCTGGTACCAATTTAACGGGATTCACTCTCAGGTCGAAATAATTTTCCATGTATTGCATAGATCCGTTCATCCCTTTGCTCAGCCAGGTTTCCAGTCTGCGGGCATCATCATCAAGCGCAGCCGCGCGGGCAATTCCACAATAATCAAATCCGCATAGCGTTGCTATATGTTTAACAATGGCAGTATGATGGCTGATATTCAATTTGATAATTTATAAATTGTTAATGGCTCCGGTATACAAAAAAATAATATATTCGTACCATCACCGCTAAACCCCGGTTAATAATGAAAAACAAAACCCTTCTCCTTGCGATAGCTTTTTTTAGTCTTTCGCAAAATTATCTCTTTGCGCAGGAAAAGCTGAATATTAAATACGGAAAGATAACGCCCTCCGATTTTGATCTCTCCAAAAGTAAATTCGATACCAGCGTTAGTGCGGTTGTTATTGCCGATGTAGGCCGATCCGACTTTGACGGGAACAACAAAGGCTGGTTTTCGTTATCATTTAAAAAGCATACCCGTATAAAGATCCTGAATCAAAACGGGATGGATGCCGCCAATGTGGAAATACCACTTTATGTTAGTGGTAATGCAGAAGAAAAGGTGATTAACCTCAAAGCATCAACGTATAATCTTGAAAACGGCAAAGTAGTGGAAACGGAATTAGACAAGAAGTCTGTCTTTAAGGATAAGTACGATAAGAACCACATAAGGGTAAAGTTTACGCTCCCGGCTGTAAAAGAAGGATCTCTGATTGAATATGTATATACTGTTCAATCAGATTTTTTGCGCAATTTGCAGCCCTGGGAATTTCAGGGCGATTATCCGGTTTTATGGAGTCAGTATGAAGTAAAAATGCCCGACTTCTTTAATTACGTGTTCCTTTCGCAGGGCAGTTTTCCGCTGGAGCACAGTTCCCAAACAACCCGTGATAATTTTAGCATGGTGAACCCTGGTGGTGTATCAAGTTCTTCTTACTACAGTTTTACCGCAAACGCTGTTGAGCACAAATGGATAGCTAAAGATGTGCCCGCATTAAAAACGGAAAGTTTTACCTCTACTATCCGGAATCATATAGCCAAGATAGAATTCCAGTTATCGCAATACCGGTTTCCCAATACCCCGGTAAAAGATATTATGGGCAACTGGGCAAGTCTTGCAACTGAGCTAATGAAAGATGAGGATTTCGGTGCGGGTCTTTTAAAAAATAACAACTGGCTGGATGATAAACTTAAACCTGTAACCCAGGGGGCGGCAGATAAATTAGAAAAGGCTAAAAAAATATATGCCTATGTGCGCGACAGGTTTACTTCTACCGGTAAAAGAGGTATCGGACTTTCTGCACCGCTCAGAACGATCAATAAAAATAAAAACGGTTATGTTGCCGATATCAATTTACTGCTTACGGCAATGATGAAGCAGCAGGACATTGAGGCATATCCTATTATATTAAGTACCCGCGGACACGGATATACACACGAGTTTTACCCGTTGTTAGACAGGTTTAATTATGTGATCTGCGGAGTAAATATAAATGACAAGCTATATTATCTTGATGCCAGCACCCCATTATTAGGGTTTAATCATTTAACAGACGAATGCTATAACGGCCACGCAAGGCTGATTGCTGAAAATCTGGCAACGGCGGTTTACCTGAGTGCTGATTCAGTAACGGAGAAGAAACTTACTTCTGTTTTTATTCGCAGTGAAAAGCCTGGTGAATGGACGGGTCATAGCAGCACCAATGCCGGTTATTACGAATCTGTAAATGTGCGGGAAAGAATAAAAGACAAAGGTGAAGAACCCTTTTTCAAAAATATACAAACTGCCTATACAGGAGATATGACGCTGAGCGGACAAAAAATAGAACGATTGAAGGACCTGGATATGCCCGTTAAAGTAGAGTACGATTTTGTAATGAATCAGGAAGATGATATGATCTATTTTAACCCGATGATGTGGGAAGGCTATAAGGACAATTATTTTAAAGCTGCTGAAAGATCATATCCGGTTGAAATGCCTTATTTGTTTGATGAAACCTATCTTTTGAACCTATCTGTACCAGCCGGTTATACGATAGAGGAGATTCCCAAATCGGCCAAAGTGCAATTTGGGGAAGCCGACGGATTTTTTGAATACATGATAGATCAATCCGGCGAAACCATCAGGCTACGCTCGCGACTTAAACTGAACCGGGCCACCTATGCACCCGAAGAATACAATGACTTGCGTGAATTTTTCAGCTATGTGGTGAAAAAGCATGCCGAACCCATTGTATTGAAAAAGAAAAACTAAAGAGCATGCGGTATAAAAAAATCATTATCACAGCAATAACGTTGGTTATTGGATTGGTTGGTTTTGCAGGTGATGGAGACTATGCGGTGAGTAAAATACCTGAAGCATTGTTGAAAGATGCGAATGTGGTAAAGCGGATGGAAGATATCCGGTTTGAAGTGCTGGACCTTGGGAAATCACGTTTGTATCATAAATATGCCCTCACCGTTCTTAATGAAAACGGCGATAAATACGCTGTAGAAGTTGTGGGCTATGATAAGCTGAGGGAGTTTAAAAGCATGGAAGCTAATTTGTATGATGCCGACGGGAAGAAGATAAAAAGTCTTAAGAAAAGCGAGATCAAAGATTTAAGCGCTACGGATGATATTAGCCTTATGGATGATAACCGCATCAAAATGCATGGCTTTTTTCACCGGCTTTATCCTTATACCGTTGAATATGAAACTGTAGTACAGTATAATTACAATATGTTTTTTCCTGCATGGTCTCCACTCAACGGTGAAAATCTGTCGGTAATGCAAAGCGCCATGACCCTGGTTGTTCCGGCAAATTTTGCCATCCGGTATAAAGCGTTTAATTACCAGGCGGCACCTGATAAAAAAACAGAAAAAGGCCGGGATATTTACCGCTGGGAACTGAATAACCTGGAAGCTATACAGTTGGAATACGCTTCGCCCAACTGGAGCGATATCATGCCTGTAGTGTATTTGGGTCCTGTTAAGTTTGAGTTCGAAAAATATACAGGAGACATGTCTTCCTGGGAGGGGCTGGGGAAATTCATTTATAGTTTAAATCAGGGCCGGGATAAGCTTCCGGATAATATAAAGCAAACGGTTCACCAGCTTACCGGTGGCATGAGCAATGATAAAGACAAAGTACTGAAGTTGTACAATTACCTGCAGCAAAATACCCGCTATATCAGCGTGCAGCTTGGCATTGGCGGCTGGCAAACTTTTGATGCTTCCTATGTGGCACAAAGAAAATACGGCGACTGCAAAGCATTGTCTAATTACATGTTTTCATTGCTTAAAGAAGCGGGTATCAAATCGCATTACACGCTTATTAAAAATGGTAGCGGACAACCACATTTCCTGGAAGATTTTCCGAGCAGCCAGTTCAATCATATTATTTTATGTGTACCGCTGAAAGCCGATACCATGTGGCTGGAATGTACGAGCCAAACAGTAGCTCCCGGCTATTTGGGCGGAAGCAATGCCAACCGCCCGGTGCTGCTGATAGATGAAAACGGAGGTAAACTGGTAAAAACACCCCGGTATGGGATAGCGCAAAATCTTCAGATCAGAAAGGCATCCGGTAAACTTTCTGAAAACGGAGAATTGAACGTAACGATCAATACGCATTATACGGCAGTACAGCAGGATTACCTGCATGGCATGATCCACCAGTTGTCGAAAGACAAGCAGTTGGAATATCTTAAAAAAAACATAGACCTGCCACACTATGACGTTGAAAAATTTGAATACAAAGAAAGCAAAGCCGCAATTCCTGCGATAGATGAGCATCTCCAACTGAACGCTTTAAACTATGCATCCGTTACCGGCAGGCGGTTATTCATTACGCCCAATATCATAACCCGCTCGCCGGTGAAGCTTAAACCGGATGATACAAGAAAATATCCTGTTTCACTGAATTTTGAATACCGGGATATTGATACTGCTGTTATCGAAATTCCGGCAGGTTATACTGTAGAAAATATGCCTGCTCCCGTAAAAATAGAAAGCAAATTCGGAAGATACAGCGCTTCTGTGGATGTTACAGCCGATAAGATCATCTATTACAGGAGTATTGAAAAGTTCAGCGGCCGGTTTCCCCCATCTGATTATAACGCGTTGGTGAAGTTTTATGACCAACTGTACAAAGCCGACAGGGGCAGGGTAGTGCTGGTAAAGAAAGAAGGGTAGGCATCACCAACAACAGAAAGCGAGGGGTCAGTTTAGCGGGCGAATAGTGATTGTTGTAATGAGAAAGCATATTGAGATGGTCAATACTTTTGCTATAGGCAAACTTTAGTTGTTGTACAGTAAATTTCATAAAGCTCAGTTGAATTAATATAGGAAAATTTAGCAGCTAATGCTGATTATCCTGCTGCTGACAACACCAGGCAAGGGCTGAAATATTGCTTTCTGTTCAATCCGGTAACATTCAAAAATTACTTTATTCAATTGCCACTGCCTGCCTGAATGCCTCATGTTCCGGATCGCCTCCGGACCGAAGGTAAGCGATCAGGCTTCTCAACTCGTCGGCACTTTCTGTCGTTGTGACGTTAACGCTAAGATCGTGTTTTGGTATAACGCTTCATAATGGCTGGTCTTTTAATTTTCCGGTTCAATGCGTTGAAATGCAGTTAAAAATCTTTTTAAAAAAATCAGTTTATTTTTTGCATATTCATGTATCTTTTCCTGCTGCCTCATTTACTGACTTAAAAACACTCCGCTGAATTTTTAATCATGAACAGGTTTGTAACTACTATGCTAAGATCGCTGATCGTTTTTTTTATTGCGCTTCAAAATTGCTTCGTGCTGTTGGCCCAGGAACAGCGTTATTCATTGCTTTCTTCGAACGCAGTAAACGACATTGAACTGAGAAAAGAATTTATAAACCCACCGGCTGAATCGCGCTTAAGATGTTATTGGTGGTGGCTCAACAGCATGGCAACCAAAGCATCCATAACCCGTGATCTTGAAGAAATGAAGGCAAAAGGATATGGCGGAGCTTCTATTGTGGATGCAGGCAGTTCAAACTATACCGTTGCCAAAAAAACAAAGGCAGGGCCGGTGTTTATGAGTGATGACTGGATGGCGTTGTACAAACATGCCGTAAAAGAAGCGGACCGGGTGGGAATTGAACTGAGCGTTAACGTTCAGAGTGGATGGAATCCGGGCGGGCCCTCCATTACGCCTGAACTGGCTTTAAAAAAAATAGTGTATAGCGAAACCTATATCAGCGGAGGGAAGCAGGTTAAAGTGGTGCTTCCCCAACCCGAAAAAAAATTATTCTATGAAGACATTATTGTACAGGCGTTCAGGCAACCTGAAAATAATTTTCCTTTAAAAGACAAAGCGATCAAAAACTGGGGCTTAAAATCATTTAATGAAGATTTTGGATTTAAGGGCGCTTATCCTTTATATAAACTACGCGAAGATTATACGACTTATACTTCCGCTCAGGCTATCAAAAAAACAGATATCGTTGACCTTGCCAATCAGTTCAGCAACGGCATGGTAACATGGGATGCCCCGGAAGGAAACTGGGTGATTATTCGATACGGCTATACCTGTACCGGCGCAGTTACATCAACCAACAGTGATGGCTGGCATGGACTTTCACTGGATCATCTCAATCCCGGGGCCTTTAATAAATTCAGCAACGATGTAATACTTCCTCTTATCAACGCTGCACAGTCAGCAGGCAACAGCCTGCACTTTCTTCAAACAGATAGCTGGGAAATGGGAAGACTGGGATGGAGTAATCATTTTGCGAGCGAATTTAAAAAATTCAGAGGCTACGATTTAACGCCTTACCTGCCGGTACTGGCAGGCAGAATAGTAGAAAGTACAGAACAGTCGAACCGCTTTTTGCACGACTACCGCAAAGCAATCGGAGATTGCATTGCCGAAAATCATTACCAGCTATTCAGCGATCTCGCGCATCAGTATGGATTGGGCATTCATCCCGAATCTGGCGGGCCCCATTCTGCTCCGGTGGATGCCCTGAAAGTAATGGCCATCAGCGATTTTCCCCAGGGCGAATTTTGGGCCACTGCCAATACGCACAGGATAAAGGATGATGAAAGGCTTGCGGTTAAGCAAAGCGCCTGTGTTGCACATACCAATGGAAAAAGATTTGTTGCGGCAGAAGGACCTACATCTATCGGGCCGCAATGGGAACGGTCTCCCAAAGATTTAAAAGGCAATATTGACCGTGTATTCTGCTCAGGTGTAAATAGAATTGTGTGGCATACCTTTACCTCTTCTCCCCCGGAATTTGGAATGCCGGGTAATGAATATTTTGCAGGTACACACATGAATCCCAACGTTACATGGTGGGAGCAGTCCCCGGACTTTATCAGCTATCTGAACAGGTGCTCCTATATGCTTTCGAAGGGACTGTATGTAGCCGATGTGCTGTATTATTACGGTGATGATGTGCCCAATTTTGTTTTTCTTAAAGAAGAAGTAAAAGACCTCCAATTCGGATACGACTGGGATAAATGTTCGAAAGATGTGATCCTGAACAGGCTTTCTGTAAAAGATAAGGCACTTGTATTGCCCGATGGCATGCGCTACCGCGTGTTGGTTCTGCCAGAACAAAATGCTATTGACCCTGATGTGCTGCGTAAAGTGGAATCCCTGGTCAGGGAAGGGCTCACGGTTGTGGGCCCCCGCCCCGTTAAAGCTACCGGGCTAACCGGTTACCCCGAAAGTGATAAGCAGGTAAAAGCTATTGCATCGAAAATGTGGGGTTCCATAGATGGTGTGCACTCAACAGAAAACAGCTATGGCGAGGGAAGAGTGATATGGGGCAGGAATATCAATACCATTCTGGCAGAGATGAAAGTACAACCCGATTTTGCGTATACAAGTACGCAGGCAAATACGGGTATTGATTACATACACCGGACCAGTGATAATGCAGAGATCTATTTTGTGGCGAATAAATTTGCATATAAGGGAGTGAATGACTATAAATACCGCTACCAGACTTCCCTGCCCAACCGGTATGAACAGGTGGAATGCAGGTTCAGGGTTACCGGTATGAAGCCGGAGCTGTGGGATCCAATGACGGGAGAAATCAAAGAACTGCTGATCTATAAAGAAGTGAACGGGCAAACGATCGTTCCATTGAACCTGGAACCCGAAGGGTCGCGGTTTATAGTATTCAGAAGGTCTAAGCAATCACCTCATATTGTTCAAATTGAAAAAGACGGAAAATTATATTTCCCCGGAAATGAATGGAATGTCATAAATAAGTCACTTGTTGATGTAACCCGATCCGGGAACAATATAACAACAACATTGTATCAACCAGGTAACTACAACTTTACATGGAGTGACGGACGAATTAAAAAGCACAACTTCAGGCATGGCAATACTGCCCAATTGATTTCAGGGAAGTGGGATATTGATTTTGATATGCATTGGGGCGCTCCGGCCCATGTGCAAACAGATACCTTGCGGTCGTGGACGCTTTTTAAAGAGGAAGGCGTGAAATATTATTCAGGAAAAGCGGTATACAAAAAGAACTTTTCCGTGAAGCGGGCTAACCTCACGAATACCCGGGTGATACTTGATTTAGGCAATGTTTTGGAAATGGCATCCATAGTAATTAACGGAAAAAAAATACCGGTTAAATGGAGCGCTCCCTTTCAGTTTGACATCACAAACCATGTTCAGCCAGGAAACAACCAGCTTGAAGTGGAAGTAGTGAACCTGTGGCCCAACCGGCTGATTGGCGATGGCAAACTCCCGCCTGAAAAAAGGCTTACAAAAACAAACGTCACGAAATTTGACGGAGCTGATGCTGAAGGATTATTACGCCCGTCGGGGTTATTGGGCCCCGTTAGCATACATTATATATATGAACGGAAGGATAAACTGCCGCAATAAAAATGTAAACACTGCCATAAGTTGTGCCCGGCATTTAATATGAGGATGGTTCCTGTAAAAAACTACGCAATCGTATATATGAATGGAGCCTGCAGAAAGGCGTACCCGAGATCTGATCAGCCACGGCAGATACCGGCCGCTTCATTTCCACCCGCCTATGCAGCCGGGCAGGCATTTCCCACATTTCCACATTTCCACATTTTCATATTTCTCACATTTCCACATTCTGTATTTGCCTTATCTTTAGCACCCTTAATTTTTTGTATAAACGAATAACAACAAAATCATGAGCGTTACTTTAGGCAACCGCGAATATTTTCCCGGTATAAGCAAAATCAAATTTGAAGGCCCCCAATCGGATAATCCGCTGTCGTATAAGTGGTACGACGAAAACAGGGTGGTTGCAGGCAAAAGCATGAAAGATCATTTTCGTTTCGCTGTTGCTTACTGGCATACTTTCTGCGGAACCGGCGCCGATCCTTTTGGCCCGGGAACCAAACGTTTCCCCTGGGATGCGAATCAGGATGCAGTTCAGCGTGCAAAAGATAAAATGGATGCCGCTTTTGAATTCATCACCAAATTAGGCGTTCCCTATTATTGTTTTCATGATATAGACCTGGTAGATGAAGGAAGTTCTCTTTCCGAATACGAAAGCCGCCTGCAGGCGATTGTAGATTATGCAAAGGTCAAGCAGCAAGCCAGCGGCGTAAAGCTTTTATGGGGCACCGCCAACGTGTTTTCCAATCCGCGCTATATGAACGGTGCTTCTACCAACCCGGATTTTAATGCGGTAGCCTACGCCGGTGCACAGGTTAAGAATGCACTGGATGCTACTATTGCCTTAAACGGTGAGAACTATGTATTCTGGGGTGGGAGAGAAGGCTACATGACCCTGTTGAATACCAATATGAAACGGGAGTTGGATCACCTGGCTACTTTTTTAACGATGTCCCGTGATTATGCCCGCAGCAACGGATTCAAAGGTACTTTTTTCATTGAGCCCAAACCCTGCGAGCCTACCAAGCACCAATACGATTATGACAGCGCAACAGTAATTGGGTTTCTGCGGCATTATGGTTTAGACAAAGATTTTAAATTGAATATTGAAGTAAACCATGCCACATTAGCCGGACATACTTTTCAACACGAGTTGCAGGTAGCAGCCGACAATGGTATGCTGGGCAGTATGGATGCCAACCGGGGCGATTACCAGAACGGATGGGATACCGATCAGTTTCCTACCAATCTCAATGAGCTGGCTGAAACTTTGCTAATCGTGCTTGAAGCCGGAGGCTTTGCCGGTGGTGGAATAAATTTCGATGCTAAAACGCGCAGGAACTCAACCGACCTGGAAGATATTTTTCATGCCCATATTGGTGGTATGGACGCGTTTGCCAGGGCGCTGGTTATTGCAGACAACGTATTGCAAAAATCGCCCTACCAGAAATTCCGTAAAGAGCGCTATGCTTCATTTGACAATGGGACCGGTCAAAGCTTTGAACAGAGAAAACTGAAATTGGAAGACCTGCGGAACTTTGCGGCAGAAAACGGGGAACCAGAACAATTGAGCGGCAAGCAGGAATGGCTCGAAAATATCATCAATCAGTATATCTGAAATAACTGCGCTTAGAATCATCATTTTGATGTAGGTTTGCTGGCTTTTTTAAAAATCAGTGGTATAACATTTTGAATATATCTAAACAAACATGAAACTTTCTTCGAGATTACAGAAATTCAATGAGCCGGAAACTTTAAAGATGGCAAAATTAGGTCGTGAGTTGAGAGCCAAAGGTGTAGACGTGATTGATCTTAGCCTGGGCGAGCCCGATTTTGACACACCCGATCATGTAAAACAATATGCCAAAAAAGCAATTGACGATAACTATAGTCATTATACGCCTGTAGCAGGCTACGCCGATCTGCGCGAAGCCGTATGTACCAAATTAAAACGTGATAATAATTTGGACTACAAGCCCGAAAATATTCTGGCATCAACCGGCGCCAAGCAAAGTCTGGCTAATGTAATACTTGCTATTGTAGATATTGGGGATGAAGTGATCATTCCTACACCTTACTGGGTTACCTATTCGGAACTGGTGCGTCTGGCAGACGGTAAACCGGTGTTCGTGCAGTCGTCTATTGAAAGCAATTACAAAATTACGCCGGAGCAGCTAGAAGCGGCCATTACGCCCAAAACAAAATTGTTTATGTTTTCTTCACCCTGTAATCCTTCCGGCTCCGTATACAGCAGGGACGAATTAAAAGGGCTTGCAGCTGTATTCAGCAAACATCCTGATGTGCTTATCATTTCGGATGAAATATACGAGTACATTAATTATAAAGGCAAGCATGAAAGCATTGCGCAGTTTGCTGATATTAAAGACCGCGTTATTATCGTAAACGGGTTGAGTAAAGGATTTGCTATGACCGGCTGGCGGCTTGGTTATATAGCTGCCGATCCTGTTATTGTAAAAGGCTGTGAAAAATTACAGGGTCAAATCACCAGCGCTACCTGTTCCATTACACAAAGGGCGGCCATTGAAGCGCTTACAGGCGACTTAACCGCATCTCATGATATGCTGAAAGCGTTTACCGACCGGCGTAAGCGTATGCTGGAATTGCTTAAAGAAATTCCCGGCATTGAGTGTGCAGTGCCAGATGGTGCTTTTTACGTATTTCCGAAAGTTGATGCTTATTTTGGAAAAAAACACGGAGATACTGTTATTGCCAATGCCGACGACCTGTGCATGTACTTATTGAATACGGCGCATGTATCTACAGTAACCGGAACCGCCTTCGGCGAACCTACCTGCATCCGCATTTCTTTTGCCAATAGCATGACCAACATTGAAAAAGCAGTGGAGCGCATTAAAAAAGCCCTTGCTGCTTTACAATAAATAGTTAATCGTTTTTGCTTAAATCCATTGATGTGTACAACCACATAATAAGGCCCTGGTTACAGGGCTTTTTTGATGTTATACTTTGTATGCAAAACACATTCAGTTAACTTTGATTCTTGTCTAAATTTTCAAGTATGAAGAAGCCGTATGTCTTTCTGTTTCTGTTTTTTACAGTTCCCGTTTTGTTTGTTACTGCGCAGGATACCGTTTATTTTAAAAACGGGCTGATGGCTAACGGATTGCATCATTATGGACGTGAAGCATTGTATACCGACCTGATGGCACATCAGCTATACAACAATATGATGCAGCAACCCCGTGAAAACGGTATTGCAGGTGTTAATGATGAACAGCAGGAAATAAAATGGGTAGCCGTTCATACAGACAGTATCAACAGTTTCAGAATGTCCAGGCAAAATGGCATGAGAAGACGAGGTTTTTTTAATAGCGGGTACCTCTATGTTACCTATACTTCTCCTAAAGAAAAAACAGTATTACTCAATACAAGAGGTAGCAGTAGTGTATATGTAAATGGCGAACCTCATACAGGCGATCCGTACAGCTCGGGCTGGTTGTATATTCCAGTAAAATTAAAAAAAGGATTGAATGAATTTTATATCAGATCTGGCTTTCAAACATCGGCCAGCCTGATCTTTCCCGTTAAACCAGTTAGCTTGAATACGGAAGATCCAACTTTACCTGTTGTTGTTTTACAAAACAACAAAGCATTGTTGCAGGGTGCAGTAGTTGTAATTAACAGTTCTTCAAAACCTATCCGGAATTTAAAAATAAAAAGTAGTATTGCAGGCAATGAAATGATTACCGCTTTACCTGTTGTACCGGCAATGAGCACACGCAAAGTTCCCTTTTCGTTTAATGCGGCCGGGGCTGCACAAAAAGGAAAACAGGAAATGACGCTGGTACTCGCAAGCGGAAATAAAACGCTGGATGAAAAGAATATATCCGTAGAGGTTGTGGAACAGGGTGAACCGCACGCTAATACTTTTATAAGTGCTATAGATGGAAGTCTTCAATATTATGCAGTAACACCACAGTCGGGTTCAGATACAACAAACGCGGCATTGTTTCTTTCTGTGCATGGCGCAGGTGTGGAGGCTATCGGGCAGGCCCGGGCCTATAAGCCGAAAGATTGGGGTACGCTTGTAGCTGCCACCAACCGCAGGCCGCGCGGATTCAACTGGGAAGACTGGGGACGTTTAGACGCGATAGAAGTGTTGAATATTGCTAAGAAGAAATTTAACCCCGATCCCCAACGCATATACCTTACAGGTCATTCAATGGGCGGGCATGGCACCTGGTTCCTGGGGGCAACATACCCCGAATTGTGGGCGGCTATAGCGCCTTGTGCAGGATACCCTACCCTTAAAGAATATGGCTCACATGATGGTAAGATCCCCGATAGTACCAGCTCTCTTACAGAAAAAATATTATTGCAGGCCGGTAACCAGAGCGATGTGATAAAACTGGCAGAAAATTACAGGCCGTTGGGTATTTATATTTTTCATGGCGACTCCGACCGGGTAGTTTCGGTAAACTATGCACGACAGATGAAAAAAATGCTGGCTGATTTTCACCCTGATTTTGCTTATAAAGAATATCCGGGGGGTAGCCATTGGTTCAGTAATGAGAGCGTGGATTGGCCACCGTTGTTCAACTTCTTTAAATCGCACACCATATTACCCGACAGTGCTGTAAATACGATTGACTTCAAAACTTCAAGTCCAGGTATATCTTCTTCCTATCGCTGGGCAACAATACAACAGCAAATCGCTGCTTTGCAATTCAGCCGTATACAACTGAGCCGTAACATCGCTGCCAAAACGATAACCGGTTCAACCCAAAATGTTCAGACGCTGAAACTGGCGGTGGGTCAATTTGGAAAGGAGTCATCCATCACCATAATATTGGATAGTTTAGCTCCCCTGCGTTATACCACCAACGATGCCGAAGACAGCATCTGGCTTCAAAAGCAAAACAATCAATGGCAAATTGCCGCGGCCCCCGGTATTGATCAAAAAGGACCACAGCGCTATGGCACGTTCAAGGAAGCGTTTAATCATAACATGGTTTTAGTGTATGGCACAAAAGGTAATAAAACAGAAAACGAATGGGCGTTTAACAAGGCGCGTTATGATGCGGAAACCTGGTATTACCGGGGTAACGGCGCGGTAGATATTATTCCCGATAAAGAATACAATGCCGGCGAATATATGGGCCGGAATGTGATCATATATGGCAATGCCAGTACCAATTCGGCCTGGAGCCTGTTGCTGAACGATTCACCTTTGCAGGTAAGTCGTAACCATGTGAGCGCCGGACCCAACGCATGGAGTGGCGATGACCTGGCTGTATATTTTACATGGCCCATTAAAAATTCACCGCTAACTTCTGTAGGGGTTGTTGCCGGTACCGGCATGAAAGGCATGAATGCGGCCAATGCCAACCAATATTTTGCGGGTGGCAGCGGTTTTCCTGACTACATGATCTTTCGCTTAGACATGCTGCGCGATGGCAGCCAGGCTATTGAACTGGCTGGCTTTTTTGACAACAACTGGCAAATGGATGTGAAGAACCAGGCGGGCGGAAAACAGCGAGATGAAAGTAAGTGAATAGACAATTGGCAATGGTGAATTTCACCTCTCACTATTCACAACCTTTCACTTCTCACGTTTCATGTTTGGTATAGCATTAATCTTTAACAGCTTCTCCAGCACTTAAATAAGTAATAACCGCCCTTATCTCTCCGTGCGAAAAAGCATCTCCCAGCTTTTCTTTAACAGGTGATGTAGCAAAGCCGGCGCCAAGTTCTTCAATGGCTTTACGGATGGTTTGTATCTTTTGTTCGGGAACAATATCCGTTATTTTAATTTCACCTGTCGGAATAAATCTCGCTAAATGTCCTTCAATAGTGCCTGCGGTCAGCTCCCTGAGCTTTGCAATTTCGGCTATGCTTTTCCCTTCCCTGAACAGTTCAAGGCTCATACGGTGGGTATCGCCCTTTTTGGGTTTTCCGGTAACAATGGTTTCTGTGGCGGTCATTGTTTCATCAGCGGTTGTCTGGTTCTTTTGCGATTCTGTTAATTTCAGCAAATCAGATAACTGCGTTCCCTTCATCAAACCTTCCGATAGCTGAACAGCCTGTGCGATCTGCTGTTTTTTCCTGGTAATATCCAGTTCCAGGTTGCGCAACTCCTTCATGTATTTTTTTACTTTCTTTTTTACCTTCATCTCATTGGCATGCTGTTTCAGGGAAGCCAGCATTTTTTCCAGTGATTGGGTGAAGTAGGCAGATGCAGCGGTAATGCGTTCATGCAGCCGGGCAAATCCATCTTGTTCGGCTTCGGCTGTCATCACCGTTAGTTGCTTGCTGAACTTGTCGCTTATTTCCTGCAGCGATTTCGCCAGTGTAAATAAATCTTGCGCCCATTGAATCGCGCTGTTTTTATCGGGTACCTGGCGGTGAGCATATCCTTCGTAGTGTATATTGATATTTTGGGTGAGCTTTACAAAATTAAAGGCATGGGCCAATGAAAAGGTAACGAAGCGCCTTTGTTCCTGCTGTAACTGCTCTTCTGCTTCATCATCATCCATTTCAGTTTGAGCAAAGGCCAATACGCGTGGGTCGGTATTGATACATTGGGGATGTATTCTTGAATAGAGCACCAGTCCGTCGAGGGAAGTTAGCCTGCTCAATGCAACGTACACCTGTCCCGGTGCAAATGAAGCGCCTGCATCAATGATCGCTTTTGTAAATGTAAGTCCCTGGCTTTTGTGAATGGTAATGGCCCATGCCAAACGGATAGGATATTGAATAAAAGCACCCAGTTCTTCCTCTTCAATATTGTCTTTTTCTTTGTTGTAATTATAGCGGATACTTTTCCATGTTTCTTTTTCGAGCAATAGTTCAGTATCGTCATCCGGAAATTTTACATAAATCTTGTCCTTGCTGATACGGCTTATCATACCAATCTTTCCATTGTAAAACCGCCTGATTTCACCTTTGTCGTTTTTGGTGAACATGATTTGCGCTCCGGGTTTGAGCTTCAGTGTTTTTTCTGCAGGAAGTGCCCTTTCATTGAAGTCGCCTGTTAGTACACCTTCAAAAGCAGACGGTTTTCCCGGAAGCTTTTCCAACTCCTGCCTGTTGATCTGGTCGGCACGCACATTGTGTGTGGTAAGAACGATAAAATTTTCTTCTTTGGACGGTTCAAAGCCTGGTTTGTAATATTGATGCAAGCGTTCGAGGTCGGCAGGGGTAGTATCGTTGTTCCGCACGTTGTTTAATATCTGTATAAAGCCGGCTTCGTTCTGACGGTAGATTTTTTTGAGCTCCAGGTATACCGGAGTGCTTTGCTGTAAAGCCAGTGCGTCAAAAAAGAAAGGACTTCTATAAACAGATTTTAGTATTTCCCATTCGGCATTATTGATTACAGGCGGTAATTGAAACAGGTCGCCGATATACAATATCTGTACCCCGCCAAAGGGCGCCAAAAGCTGGCGGCGAAAATGCCGGAGTATGGTGTCTACAGCATCTAAGGTATCGGCCCGCATCATGCTTACTTCATCTATCACCAGCAGCTCCAGTTGCTGCAACAATTCACGTTTACTGCTGTTGAGTTTTAAATTTCTAAGCAGCGTATGCTCGTTGGTAACCTGTGTTTCGTTTACAGAAGAATGACGTGTGGGCAAATAAGGTCCGAAAGGCAGTTGAAAGAACGAATGAAGTGTAGTGCCACCCGCGTTAATGGCGGCAACACCTGTTGGCGCCACCACAGCCATTTTCTTAAAACAGTTTTCCCGAATATAGCGCAGGAAAGTGGTTTTGCCGGTACCCGCTTTACCAGTTAAAAAAATATGCCTGTTGGTTTGATTTACAAACTGCAGCGCCCGCTGAAAATGTACATTAGATGTATCGAAGGAAGTCATGTTTTCCAAAGGTAAAAGCTATTGTTGTAAGAATTGGTGTTAGCAAACAAAGATTTAATATACTCATATCCTGTAATAAATACAAGTAAAATATTTTCATTTCGATAATGATCATAAAAGAAATGTTGTAACACTATAGTAAATGCAGTATAATTTGTAGTACAAGACCTACAGGTAGTTTAATATAAATTAGTACGCAATAAACATAGAAAGTACTATTTTTTCCCGCCCTGTTATGTATTTTCTTTGTGCTATCATTGATCAGTAAGAACCTAATACATAAGCCTCCGAACTTCTCTTTCCTTGTTTAGATATAAAGCTGTTGCAACCGAAAGAAAAAGCATTAATCCTGAAACCACAACCTGAGAAACAATGCTGAACCCTCACCAGAAAATGGAAATTTTAACCTTGTGCAGGAGATCCCTAAACCCCATCCTGCCTCTGGAAATAATTTCCGTTTTCTGTTTTTTTGTCTCCTTCCGGCTGTCGGCAAGGAGCTACCAGGTTCAGCCCTGCTTTCGAAACAGAGGCTCAATTGGACTGATAGCAACGCCTGGACTGGTGTCGCGTGCATTTTACCTCACCGATTTTTGCTTACCAAAAATATAGGGGGAGGGCATACTTTTCTTTTCTTCTGTATTATGAAGGGTGAAAAGTGAAGCCTACGGCCCTTCACCCTGTGCCTTTACCCTCAAACTTCATACTATATGTAAATATTAAACGTTTTAATATGGAATAAAGCTCATTATCCATAAATCCAGTAGTATGAAAAATAGGTTTTTGTATATTTTAGTTGCTCTTGGTTTATCTTCCTGTGCATCAACAGAATTGGTGCGCTTAAGCGTGCTGGAGCCGGCTCCTGTTACACTTCCCGGCCATATAAAAAATATTGGTGTCATAAACAGGAGCGAGGTAGCCGAAAAAAACAAAGCGGTTGATGTGGTGGACAAGCTGTTTTCCCTGGAAGGTCGTGACCTGGATAAAGAAGGTGCACAGGCAAGTATAGCTGGTTTGGAAAATGAACTGATAAAAAACAACAGGTTTGCCGGGGTAACAACAATTAATGACGTCAGGCTTAAAAGTACGGTTCCGGGGGTTTTTCCATCTCCGCTTACCTGGGATATTGTAGAAAAGATATGCCGCGAAAATAATACGGATGCTCTTTTTGCACTTGAATTGTTTGATACCGATTCTAAAATAAGTTATGCGGCGAATCCTGTTACCATAAACACTCCATTGGGTAAAGTGCCTGGCGTTGAGCACAGGGCCACAATGCTCACTACTGTAAAAGCGGGCTGGCGCATATATGATCCTGTTGAAAGAAATATTTTGGATGAATTTCCGGTGGCGGGTGAAATGCTATTTACCGGCAAAGGAATTAACCCGGTGAAAGCAGCCGGTGCATTAATTGGCCGAAAAGAAGCGTTAAAGCAGGTAAGCAATAAAGCCGGGCAGGACTATGCTTTCCGGATTACTCCTTACTGGTTGCGGGTATCAAGAGATTATTATGTAAGAGGAACGGATAATTTCAGAATGGCACGGCGCAAGGCGCAAACGGGCAACTGGGATGATGCCGCGGCGATATGGGAAAAAGAAACCACCAGCGATAAAAGCAAGGTAGCGGGAAGAGCCTGCTATAATATGGCTATTATTAATGAAATCAATGGCAACCTTGACGGAGCCATACAATGGGCGCAAAAGGCCTATGAGAATTATAATAACAAACTGGCATTGCGGTATGTAAAAATTCTGGAAAACAGGATGGTAAATAATGCCATTCTGGAAGACCAGGAGGCGATAAGCGCCAGGTAAATTTCAATAGCGTTTCGATATTATTTCACACCACTTATTATCAAACCACTTAATTAATTAAATTGGTATTGTAATTTCACAATACTGCCTGGCAGTGGTATTATGGCCGCATGTTAAAGGTTTATTTATTAGTACTTACCTTCGCCCCTGTAAAATTATAACGCTGGGTTTTTCAGCTATTTTGATGCGATCCGTGTTCCTCTACGACGGATTGCAAAAGAAAATATTAAATGATCAAAAGTAAAATTTTAAGCAAAGGTATACCTGTTTCCATTTCATTAACGCCAACTATAGAAGCAGAGATTAATCAGCCGCTGGTAGCCCGGGATAAAAAAAGATTATTAACCATTTCTGCATTGGCTGTTGTGGTGGCTGTTTGCATCAGCATTATTGCTAAATTACTTATTCATCTTATTGATTTAATTACAAATTTGTCGTTTTACGGAAGCTTTTCTGTAACCCATGCTACACCTGTTAACAACCCGCTTGGCCTATTTGTAATTGCAGTTCCGGTAATAGGCGGAGTAATAGTGGGGTTAATGGCCCTGTATGGTTCAAAAGCAATACGGGGGCATGGCATTCCCGAGGCCATGGAACAAATATTAACCAATCAAAGTAAAATAAAACCAACCATTACCTATTTAAAACCGTTGTCATCGGCAGTATCTATCGGAACAGGTGGTCCATTTGGAGCAGAAGGTCCGATTATAGCTACCGGTGGCGCCCTGGGTTCTACCCTCGGGCAACTGATGAGGATTACCCACAATGAAAGAAAAATATTACTGGCGGCGGGAGCCACAGCAGGCATGTCGGCTATTTTTGGAAGTCCTATTGCCGCCATTTTCCTGGCCGTAGAATTGTTGTTGTTTGAGTTTTCGCCACGCTCCATTATTCCCGTAGCACTGGCATGTATTACAGGTGCCGCAGGGCATCACCTTTTATTTGGACCTGAACCGGTATTTGCTATTAAGCACGTTATCCCAACACCTTCCAATACTGCACTGGCGGCCTATAGCGGCATGGGCATTGTTATTGGTGTGTTATCGGTTTTGGTTACCAGGATCGTTTATTACATAGAGGATGGTTTTGAAAAATTACCGGTTCACTGGATGTGGTGGCCCGCCATAGGGGGATTGGCTGTTGGCATTATAGGCTACTTTTTACCGGAAACACTGGGTGTAGGATATGAAAATATAACAAATATCCTATCTGGTGAGCTTACCATTCAATTTATATTGTCGTTGTGTCTCCTCAAATTTTTATCATGGGCAATCGCTTTGGGCAGTGGTACATCGGGCGGTACATTGGCGCCATTGCTTACCATAGGAGGTGCTACAGGTGTTTTACTGGGAAGCGTTATCATTTATTTTTTTCCCCAAAGTGGCGTTACTGTTCCACTGGCGGCGTTAGTGGGCATGTCGGCTATGTTTGCCGGCGCATCCAGGGCTTTGCTCACTTCCATTATTTTTGCGTTGGAAACCACCGGTCAATCCAATGCCTTGTTACCACTTCTGGCAGCCTGCGCAGCCTCGTATTTTGTTTCTTTCTTTATAATGGAGAATACGATCATGACAGAAAAGATTGCACGCAGAGGCGTTAAAACCCCGCATTCGTATGAACCCGATATCCTGGAAAAAATTTCCGTGGAGCAGGTTATCAAAGAAAACGGCTTAGTACTGAGTGAAGACAACACGGTTAAAGAAGTGAAGGAATGGCTCAACAAAGAGCCGGATTACAATAGCAACTATTTCATTATTTCCAGTAATAAAGGTGAATATAAAGGGATACTGAGCTCATCTACCATATTCAGTAATCTTCAAAGCGACGACAGCAGGGTGGGCTCGCTTATTAAACGAAAAAATATTTCTGTTGGGATTGGCAGCAGCCTGCGTGTGGCAGTGGAGATCATGGCAAAAGAAAATACAGACGTATTGCCGGTAGTGTCAAAAGAAAACAACAATAGTATTATCGGTATCCTCTCTTACAGGGAAATCATTGCTTCATACAAAAAAAATATGGAAGAGCATGTAAAAAAAAGTCCCGATATTTCATTGAAAAGAAGGGGCTTGAAAATATTGCTGCGCGGACAAAAGCTGATGACTTCGATCAAAATTAAAGACAGATAGCATTTCACGTATGCCTCAAAGTATAAACAGCTCCCGCGGTTTTTGGTTTCCGGGGCCATGGGTTGGTGGAATTGCCATGATTCTTGCACCCCTGTTGCTGCTTACCGGTGTGCTCCTCCTGTGCATGCCTAAAATAGGTTGACAAAAAACAGTCACTTATTATGAGGCAAATTAAAGAAAAGTTAGAGATCCGGGAACGTCGGATTTTTTCGGAGCCATTAAAAAAACAGATAGTAAAAGACCTGGTTAATAAACGCAATAGCATAAATGAGGTGATGTCAGAACATCAGGTAAGCCGCAATACTGTTTACCGGTGGTTGTACCAGTATTCTGGTAGGCATGAGCAAAAATGTACCTTAGTGGTACAAATGCAAAGCGAAGAACAAAGAAAGCGGGAGCTTCAGCAAAGAGTAGCTGATCTGGAGCGTATTGTTGGTCAAAAACAATTAGAGATTGATTTTTTAAACAAATTGCTGGAAGTGGGCAGCAATGAGTTGGGTTTTGATCTAAAAAAAAGTTTCAGTTCTCCACCATCGAATGGTAGCGCTACAACAAGTACCGGCACCCCTACCGTTTAGGGGAGGTATTGAGATTATGCGGCATTAGCCGCCAGGCGCACTTTAAAGCCTTGCAAAGGCAAATAGCGCAGGGCAGCAAATCAGTTCTTTACATAGGGATGATGGAAGAGGTAAGGGGGATACACCCGGGCATGGGGCTAAGGACAATGTATGAGATGCTACGACCGGATGGCATAGGCAGAGATGGATTTATAGCATTAGGGTTACAGCAGGGTTTTAGATTGAAGAGCATAGAGAAGCAAACCCGAACCACCTATAGCGTGAAATCCAACCGGTATAAGAACTTGCTGGGAGAAGAAGAATTTGATGGCATCAACCAGTTGTGGAGCAGTGATATTACATACTTTCATTTATCGGATAAGTTCTTTTACATTGTGTTCATTATGGATGTGTATTCCCGCAGGATAGTTGGCTATAGCCTGGCTGATAATATGCGGGCAGAAAACAACCTGGCGGCTTTACAGCAAGCTTTAAAGCTAAGGGGCATTAAGGATTATGAGAAAACCCTCATTCATCATTCAGATAAGGGATCTCAGTATGTTAGTGATGACTATACTGCTTTATTGGATCAGTATGGTATCGGTATCAGCATGTGCAATGAGGTGTATGAAAACACGCATATAGAACGGGTAAACGACACCATCAAAAACCAGTATCTCAAAAGATGGAGTGTCAGCGATGTTAAAGAACTGGCGCGCAAACTCTCAGATGCAATAAAAGCATACAACGAGCAAAGACCCCATCAAAGCCTAAATGGCATGAGTCCTGTAGAATATGAAAGACATTTGGAAGCAATAGAAAACCACAAAAGAAAAAAGATGACCATTTACACCGTAAAACTTAACAATGAAAATAGACTGGATACCCAGCTTGATCTTTTTGAACAATTATAAAAAATGTCAACCTATTTTAGGCACGCACAAATAAATGGGTGAATGTTTCACGCAAAGCCCGGGAAGGAGCGAAGTGCAAGGAAAGCATTTTATGGTTTTGTATACTTCAGGTTTTAAAATTTATTATTTATCCGCTACTGCGGACAGGCCTGCCTGCCGGTAGGCAAGCTTGGATTTTGTTATTTGCTTTTTCGGTGCTTTGTGGATATCAGACATCTGTTAACTGCTCATAGCTCATAGCTCATAGCTGATCGCTGACCGCTAACCGCTGTTCGTATTTTAAAAAAAATCCGTAATTTCATCATTCCAACTCACCAAACAAAAGGAGGTATTCATGAAATCTGCAGAATATTCATGGAAGCCTTCGGTTAGTATCGCCTAACCGGGCTATTCCATAAAAATATCTGAGGCGAAAGCCGGAAGCCACCGTTAAAATCGGTGGCTTTTTTAATGAAATATTTTTTCGAATGGCAATTTTAAAGCAATAATGATATCCGTATATCAGCAATGTTCAGTAATATTATGAATTGAATATCCGGAACGCTGAACCTGGTCCATTGTATAGAAAATTGTAAACATTATGGAACCGAAATACATTTTTGCTGTAAAAAAAAGAAATTTATTCTTATTGTTTTCCTCCCTGCAAATGATTGTATGGGTTTTGTTTTGTAGTTCCGGCTTACGTGCACAGGAATCATCTGTCAAAGCTGTTTCTCTTTTTGACGGCAAAACCCTGAAGGGCTGGAAAACGGTTGATCCGGCTCATCAGCAACTTTGGTACGTTAAAGACAGTGTGATGATGTGCGGCAATGGCATCAATAAAATACCTGCTAACATCTACCTGCACACCGAAAAGGAATATGGTGATTTTGAATTCCGTTGTCTCTTTCGTTTATCGGGCGATGAAAAAACGGGCATGATCAACAGTGGCATTCAATACCGTTCAAAAATAATTAATGGAGAAATCGTGGGTTACCAGGCAGACATTGGCAATGGTTACTGGGGAGATATTTATGATGAACATCGCCGGGGCAAGCTGGTTGGGGGAGATCTCAGCATTTTGCGGCGCCTGTTAAAGCCCGATGGATGGAACAGTTATATCATAAGGGTTAAAGGCAATAACCATGAGCTATACATTAATGGCGTTAAAACCTGCGAATACACCGAAAAGGATCCTACAATTCCGGCCAAAGGCGTGATCGCGGTGCAAATACACAGCGGGGGCGCCGGCATTGTTGAGTTCCGCGATCTTACAATTACTGAGTTGTAGGTAGGGTGGAAAGATGTGAATAGGCAATAGTGAATAGTGAATTCACTATTACCATTGACGCCTCTTAGTTATCTCTTTTCACATTTCACGTTTAACGCAGCAACGGCTCCTATAAGTGAAGAGCACCATATACCCTGATCTATAATTTTTTTACAATTTTCAACACATGAAATTTCCGGGACTCCTCCTTGTATTCACAAGCCTGTTTTTTATTTCGGCGCCACCAGCAGAACGCACTCAAAACATTCCGCCCGACCGTGTCAATACGCCCGAAGAAGAACTGGCAGGCTTCAGTGTACCTGAAGGTTTTGTGGTAGAACTGGTAGCCAGTGAAAGAGATGGTATTGTGAACCCGGTTGACCTCACATTTGATGACGCCGGAAGATTGTGGACACAAACAGCACGAATGTACCCGCTCGATCCGGTTGCAGACATTCAGTGGAATGATTTACTGAATCTGATGAACGACCCTGAGGCTCAGCGAAATCATCCAAATTTCAAACGTATCCTTGATTTGTACCAGGGCAAAACAAAAGGCACAGACCAGGTGCTTGTGCTCTCCGGGTTATACGGTAATGGCCCCGTTAAAACGGAGGTTTGGGCCGAAGGACTTACCATACCCATGAGTATACTCCCTTATAAAGACGGCGCTTATGTAGCCCAGGGATCCGAACTTTTTTTTCTGCGTGACAGTGATAACGATGGCAAAGCGGATGAGCGCATTCCATTGCTCACGGGGTTTGGCTTTACCGATACCCATACAATGGCGCACGTGCTGATGCGGGCGCCCGGCAACTGGATCAATTTCAGCCATGGAGCGCTCAATAAAGGAGAGGTGTCTTCCCTGGCAAGCGATGTAAAAATGAGAATGGACTACTGTAAGATCGCCCGGTTTTCGATGGATGCCAAAAAGCTGGAACTGGTAAATGCCGGTTTAAACAATATCTGGGGCTACCAGCTCAGGAACAACGGGCAGTGGTATGGCTGCGAAGCCAACGATCTTGGCTATTCTGTTGTTCCTATGGAACCGGGCACAGGATTTCCCGGCATTGGAAACGAACGCCTGCGTACGTACCAGCCATGGATGCCCGAACTGCATGAATTTAGGGTAGGCGGCACCGGTATATCCGGGCTCGCATTCCCAGATGATCTTTCAGGATCGTTCCCGGCAGAATGGAAGAACGTGGCTTTTTTGGCCAACCCTATTACCAGCACGGTTAACGCGGTGCAAATTAACCGCAACGCGGATGGAACCGTTAATGCAAAGCATTTACCCGATCTGCTTACGTCTAAAGACAAATGGTTTCGCCCGGTAAATATGGAATTTGGCCCTGATGGTTGTTTGTATATAGCCGACTGGTACAATAAGATCATCTCTCACAATGAAATTCCAACTACTCACCCCGACAGGGACAAATCACATGGCCGCATCTGGCGCATCCGCCATAAAAGCCAGCAGCCCCGGAATGTGCTCAATTATTATACTGCGGAAACTGAAGAACTGGTCAAAGGGTTACAATCACCATCTCTTTGGGAAAAGCGCGCAGCATGGCACCAGATTACAGATCGTCCGCCGGCAGAAACTGAAAAATTAATACAGCCTCTGGTGCAACTGGCTGCCAATGTTGAGCAGGATGAAGTTGCCCGTATCCATGCCCTGTGGTCGCTGGAAGGGATCAAACATTATGACGCTGCATTGTTGCAGGCGTTGCTGCAAAGCCCACTGGATGATTTGCGCCGGGAAGCAGTGCGTTCTTTGAGCAGCTTTTCACCAGGCACAGCAGCGGTAGCCGCACATTTGAAAAATACAGTTGAAGATCAAAATCCCATGGTGCGTGCACAGGTGCTTCGCACGCTCGATGAACTGGGCGCGGCAAACGAGGCTGCCATTGATATGCTGGTTCGCGCTTCAAAACCGGCTATTGATGGCAATGCCTTGGGTGGCGCTTATGAAAGAAGCTTTGAACGTTTTCTTGCCCGTAAAGCATTAGAGCAATATCCAAACGAATTACAGAGTTATCTTAACAGCCCTGCTGCTGAAAAAATGAGCGGCGATCATTTGCTTTGGGCCATCCAGGCATTGCCTGCCGGGCACAAAGAAACCGCCTTTTTGAAACTATGGCCCCGCCTCGGTATCAGCAAGCTGGATGAGCCCGGTTTTGTATTTGTGGCAGGCATGCTGAGTAACCCAACCATTTTTAAAACGGTGCAACCGGTTATTCATAATGAAAACAATGCAGCTTTATATACCGGTTTTGCATTGAAGAACCAATCACAGTTGCAATCGCCCGAACTGGCTCTTATGCTCCGGGAACCGGTGGCTAAATTATTGCGCGGCCGTTCAGAAACGGATGTTAACCTGGCGCTGGATGCGATTGGCCGGTTCAATATTGAGCAGGTACGCGATGCCGTTATTGCCCGCATCAACGATCAATCGTCTGAAAAAACAGTACAATCAGCATTGCAGGCATTAGAGAACAATCCAACGCTCAACAAAGATATTTTCGCCCGTGCGGCGAGGAATCAAAAACTCAGTTTTGGCATCAGGGCCGCAGCATTGGGCAGTTTGGCAAAAGCAGACAGGGCATCAGCGCTCAGTGCAGCACAGCAATGGGTTCCCCAACTTAATACAGTACAGAAGCGTGAATTCGTAACAGGTTTATCCGCATCGGAGCAAGGTGCGGCATTGCTGGTGGATATGTATGAAAAGAAAAGGCTGGCTCTGGCATCATTCGATCTGCCTGCGGCCGAACGCATCCGCAACAGCAACAAGGAAGATCCGCGGGCAGTTGCCATTTGGGAGGCCGTGAAAAACAGGTATGAGGCGGAAAGAAAGGCCTTCAGATCAAAGCTCGCTAAATACATGGCTATTGCTGAAAAGAAAGGAGGCGATGCAAAAGCAGGGAAAGTGCTTTTTCAAACCTGTCTCTTGTGTCATAAATTGGGGAGCGAAGGAAAAAATATCGCACCGGCATTAGACGGTTCGGCAAGCCGTGAAAATGAAGCGTTGCTTACCGCTATCCTCGATCCCGATGCCGCGGTGGAATCTAATTATGCCGTTTACCGTGTGACCAGGAAAAATGGCAGCACCGTAGAAGGTTATCTTGTCAACAAAAATGACCGGGGCACAACCATCGCTTTTATGGGCGGTAGCCAGGTTTTTGTTGAGGCGGATGCTATCCAGAGCCAGGGCTTTTTAGGCGGGCGATCCTTTATGGTTAAGGGGCTGATTGATCACTATTCCGATAAACAGGTGGCAGATCTGCTTGCATATATACGCACACTTAAATAAAAATAATGATGGTAAGACATTTCGGGGTTTTTAAATTTAAGCCGGGAATTACTGACGAACAAATAGAGCAGTGCTTTCGGACAATGAAAGACATGGTAGGAAAAATTGCAGGGTTACTGGATATGGAATATGGTCCATACAACAGCACCGAGGGGTTAAACGAGGATTTTACCCACGGGTTTGTAATGACCTTTGATACACTGGAATCGCGTGATGCTTATCTTCCGCACCCGGTTCATGAAACAGCGAAGGAATTTGTTGTGCCGAAATTAGAGCGGGTGATCGTGTTTGATATAAATGTGTCGCAGGCTTAATTGTATTATCATTCAACTCGAAAATAAACCATGCCGGATAAAAGTATTTTAATACTGGGCTGTTTTGATACCAAGGGCGAAGATTTTCTCTTTCTGCGGAATTGTATTGTGTCGCAGGGAGAAAAAGTAATAACGATGAACACCGGGGTTATGGGAACTACAAAAGAGTTCCTGGTTGATATTGAATCAGACCAGGTAGCGCTGGAAGGAGGCTATTCAATAGCAGCACTGAGAGAAGCCCATGACCGCGGACGAGCGGTAGATATTATGGGCAGGGGAGCAGCGAAACTTGCGGCCAAATTGGTGTTACAAAACAAAATTAAAGCCGCAATTGGCATGGGTGGCGGAGGAGGAACATATATCGCGCTATCCGCCATGCAGGAAATTCCTTTGAGTATACCCAAGCTTTGCTTAAGCACACTCGCTGCAAAGGATCTGTCGAGGCAAATGGGAAGCAAGGATATTACTTTAATGCCGTCCATTGTTGATGTGGCAGGATTAAACAGCATCAGTAAACTTTTAATCAGGCGGGCGGCAGCGGCCATTTGTGCCATGTCGGAAATAACCGAAGAAAAAGGAGACACGGTTGCCGGTACCATTGCCATCAGTATGTTTGGCAATACGTCGGCCTGTGTAAACCAGTGCAGCGAACTGTTGCGGCAACAGGGCTATGAGGTACTGGCTTTTCATGCCAATGGTGTTGGTGGTAAAGCAATGGAATCGCTTATCCGGGAAGGTTGTTTTGACGCTGTATTAGACGTTACGACCACTGAACTTGCGGACGATTTGTGTGGCGGCATTTGCAGTGCCGGGCCCGACAGACTGAACGCTGCTTCGGAAATGGGTATTCCGCAGGTGGTGGTACCCGGCTGTTTGGATATGGTGAATTTTGCACAACCCGATACCGTGCCGGCACAATACCAGTCGCGGGAATTATACAACTGGGCGCCGGATGTTACTTTAATGCGAACGAATAAAGAGGAGAATAAAATATTGGGTGAGAGACTGGCCGGCAAAATAAACCGTTCGCCTGCGCCTGTAACGGTGGTATTGCCGGCTAAAGGCATTTCCCAGGTTGATGCGTATGGAGAGGTCTTTTACCGGCCGGAAATTAACCGGGTTTTGTTTGATGCCATAAAAGAAAACACCAAAACAACAATAGAGGTTATTGAAACGGACATGCATATTAATGATCCGGAATTTTCGGCTATGCTGGTGAGGGCATTGTTAGGTATGATGGGGAAGCGGCAGGAGTAGTTTAGTTCTATTTAGACATTCCGTGCGTTCAGAAAAAAATGAGCATATGTAAACAGTAGGAACAGAGGAACGCAATAGGCGTGGTAAAAACGATGTGCCTGTGATCCTATGTTGGCAATTAAGAAGACGAACACACAGACCCGGCCGGAACACATAGAAAGGAAAAAAATAAATAAATAATTATGGCAAATCCATGGACAGGAAAGGGAAATCCTTATACGAAACAGGAAGTAAGGGAGAGGTTACAAAAAACCATTGATCAAAACAAAGCAATTATTGCCGCGGGTGCAGGTACAGGCATCAGTGCGAAATTTATTGAAAAAGGCGGTGCTGACCTGATCATCATATATAATTCGGGACGGTTCCGCATGGCGGGGCATGGTTCTACCGCTGGGTTAATGGCTTATGGCGATGCCAATGCTGAAGCCATGAATATCGGTGAGTTCGAAGTACTGCCGGTGGTCGAAGAAATTCCCGTGATTTGCGGTGTGCATGGTTCAGACCCCCGTCGAAGGATGTGGCATCACTTATTAAAGGTGAAGGAAATGGGTTTTTCAGGAGTCAATAATTTTCCTACCCACTGTATTGTTGATGGGCATTTCAGGCAGGTTCTGGAAGAAACAGGGATGGGCTTTGAGAAGGAAGTGGAAATGGTAAGGCTTGCTACTAAAATGGATTTGTTCTCTATTGTGTACGTAGCAAAGGCAGAAGAAGCTGCGCAAATGGCGGAAGCAGGTGCCGATGCCATTATTTCGCATGTAGGAACTACGGTGGGTGGATCGGTAGGTGTTACAGGCGCTTCCTGTACTATGGACGATGCCATACAGCGAACGCGGGAAATTATGGATGCCGGCAAAAAAGTAAATCCTGATATCTTTTTCCTTGCACATGGCGGACCGATCAATACACCCGAAGATGTGCGTATGGTATTGAATGAAACGGAGGTTCATGGCTTTGTTGGCGCCTCCTCACTGGAACGGATGGGGGTTGAAAAATCTTTAACCGAACTGACACGAAAATTCAAGTCGCTTACTTTAAAATAAAAAACATGGCTTAAAGAACCACAAGGCGGGATAATAACCGTGCTCTATTATTTCAAATCTTTTTCAAGCTGGGTTGCTATAGCCTGCAACACCGCTTTATCAATATTTAGTTTTTTGTGCTCTTCCAACAAAACCGCGCGATAATTGCCCTCTTCATCGGGTTCAAAGCTTATTGCTTCATTTTCTATAAGCACCATAATCCGGTGACTGTACCCATATACCTGCAATTCCGCTTCAAACGCCCTTTCTTCTGCCAATCCGGAAACGGTAAGGACAAATGATTCTCCCATTTTTTAAATTGAAATTAATTTAAATACACACGGCGTTGCCTACTATTTTTTGCCGCTTCCTGCCATCCGGGGCCGCATCACAACATTAAAGAATCGTTACCGTAGTTACCGGATGAGTGGAAAATTATCCTCATTATCTGCTGCTGAACAGCTATTCATCCTTGTAATTTCATGTGGTACAGTTTGTGTGCTACCTGATAAGGCGTCAACATCGCACGTGAAAAAAATATTATCTTAAAAATAGGTTATGAAATCCATTCAATTTAACGATAAAAATACGGGTGAAGAGATACATATTGCTTATTCCTCGTATGGAAGCGGGCAACCGGTAATACTCATTCATGGTTGGCCCCTGAGCCGCGAAATGTGGGAATACCAACTTGCCGATCTTGTAAATGCCGGTCATCGCGTGATAAAGTATGATCGCCGGGGGTTTGGTAAAAGCAGTAAGCCCTGGAAAGGCTATGATTACGACAGCTTAACTGGTGACCTGCATGAACTGATTGTACAATTGGATTTGAAAAATACCATTCTCGTGGGATTTTCTATGGGTGGGGGAGAAGTGGTGAGATACATTAGCAGGTATGGTGAGGAAAGGATTGCAGGTATTGTACTCATCAGCTCTGTTGTTCCTTTTCTTTTAAAAACGGCCGGTAATACGGAAGGGGTTGAGGCAGACGTATTTGATGAAATGATAAAAGGAGTTCAAGCCGACAGGATTGGCTTTCTTGACGAGTTTGGAAAAAAATTCTTTGGCGCCGGTTTTTTAAATAAGCCAGTTAGCACACCGTTGTTAAATTATTACCTGCACATGGGATCCAAAGCCTCACAACAATCAACCATAGAATGTATCAAAAGTTTTTCGGCCACCGATTTCCGGATTGACGTGGATAAGATATCGGTGCCCACGCTTATTATCCATGGCGACAGTGATAAGATTGTTCCAATTGAAGTGAGCAGCAAACGCACGGCAGGGATGATTCCTCATGCAGAACTGGCTGTTTATGATGACGCGCCCCACGGTTTGTTTTACACGCACCGGGAGCTTTTGAACAGAGATCTTCTCAATTTCATTAACGGTAAAAAATATAAACAACCCCGCCCTGAGGACATGCCTGTAACATCTGTATTTTAATTGAACAGACACTCATTTTAATAATTTAAATCTTTGATTATGAAAAATATTGAAGGCAAAAAGATAGCGATTTTAACCGAGCATGGTTTTGAAGAATCGGAATTAACAAGTCCCAAAAAGGTTCTGGAAGAGGCAGGAGCTACAGTGCATATTATTTCCCCCCGGAAAGGAAAAGTAAGGGGATGGAAAGATGATAACTGGAGTATTGATCTTAAGGTGGATCAGGAATTGCAAAATGCGGATGCTGATGATTATGACGCCCTGGTTATTCCCGGCGGTGTTATTAACCCCGACCTTATGCGAAGAGACCGCGACTGCGTGGATTTTGCAAAATCTTTTTTGCAGGCCGGCAAGCCGGTAGCAGCCATTTGCCATGGCCCCCAGTTGTTGATCGAAACGGGCATGCTTGAGGGAAGAAAGATGACCTCTTTTCATTCTATAAGTACCGATCTGAAGAATGCGGGTGTGCATTGGGAGGATAAAGAAGTTGTAGTGGATAACGGTTTGATAACCAGTCGCAGTCCTAAAGACCTGGACGCGTTTAACAGAAAGTTGGTAGAAGAGGTTGCAGAAGGCGTTCACAATGCCGTGTAGGGTTAATGCATGATTTACTGTAACGATACATAGGAAGGCCCATGTTAAATGGGCCTTTTGTCTATTCCCCAATTTTTCAAAAAAAAAAATTTTGCATGATCAGAAGCATTTACTCATCTATATTTGCATTCTAACCCAATAAATATATACTATCATGAACAAAGGAGAATTGATCGAAAAGATCGCCGCTGATGCAGCCATTACCAAAAAGCAGGCTGGTGCTGCATTGGATTCATTTACCGAAGCGGTGGCAAAGACGCTTAAAAAAGGCAATAAAGTAACCCTTGTGGGATTTGGAACTTTTTCTGTGTCCAAGCGCGCTGCCCGCAACGGCCGCAACCCGCAAACAGGCGCTGTTATTAAAATCAAGGCAAAGAAGGTGGCCCGCTTTAAAGCAGGTAAAGAATTGTCGGGGAAAATATAATTACCAGCAATCGATTTTCAAGAGGCTGCCATCCTTGCAGCCTCTTTGCTATTTAAAAATGCAAACGTTTCTTCAGCTTTTCTGCAATATTGGTTGGTATGCCGTCGCTTTCCAAAATCTCAGGAAGGAAGCCTCTGTCATTGTAATCGGCAAAGTATTGAACTTGTCAAGATAAGCTTGTTGGCTCCTTTTTATACGTTCCTGTTAACCATAGTGCGAAAGAAGGAGGCATGCTATGGCGTCTGGCCTTCTTGTGTCAGTATTTACGCAATATTACTGAACCAATTAACTCTTTCTTCTCCAAAAACAATAAGCGCTTCCGATAATACAGGATTTATGTCTATGTACTAACGCCATTGATTTTTATCTAAAATCACACAAATAATTATATTGATCAGTGTTCAGACAAGCCTGCCAAACGATGCTAAACGCCGAAAGGATACGTTTCAGGCATCTGGTGTCCATCGGGCTCTATATGCAAAGGACGCAAGGCAGAGGTCTCATCCAAATACACAAATGCATCGTATCTCAATGGCAGGATACTGGGTACATAATTGCCATATTGCTCGTATCCGGGATTATATACAACCCCTATTGCACGATGCTCAAAGTGATTTTCCATAAATAAGTCTGTCCGGAAATCTTCCAGCAATAAAAGTTTATTTTCCGTTCCGGCGCGATGCAGCAGATCTTCCCAACTATTTGTTCTCGCGCCGGGCACCGGTATCTTTTGCATGGCCGCACCCCACCTGCGGCCGGCCATTACCGTTCCTTTGTAAGACCCAAAGCCTACCAAAACAACCTCTTTATTCCCATAATTTATCCTCGCCAGCTCGCCGATATTAAACATGCCCTTTTCGGCCATATCAGTTGCCCTCGCATCACCTATATGTGTATTGTGCTCCCAGACAACGACCTTGCTCGTTTTGCCGTGCAAATTTAATAAGCGATCCAGGGTCTCAAACATATGCTTATCCCTCACATTCCAGGAATGCGGACCGCCTTTGATCATCGCACGATAATAATTTTCCGCATTAACGGCTATCAGCGCATTTTGTTCGGTATTAAAAACATTTTCGTGATCTGAATTATAAGATGGCATTCTATTCCTGATCTCTTTTAAAAGATGCAATACTTCATTTTGACATAGCTCAGGAACAAATTGGGAAGCCTTTGCATAAGACTGGCCTTCATCTTTACGGAAAGGTTCGAAACAATGATATGCCGCTTCGGCTATTTTTACAGCCTTGGGATCATTTTTTTTAAGGTATTGCATGATGCTCTCCATGCTTTCCCATAAACTGTATACATCAAGGCCGTAAAAACCTACTTTTTTATTTGATTGCAACGGGCGGTTATGCGTTTCCAGCCAGTCTGCCAATGCTACGGTTTCCCAGTTAGCCCACATCCAGGTAGGCCAACGGTTAAAGGCATGAAGTACTTTAAAAGCGCCTTTGCCGCTGTCGGAATAATTCTTAATATAGCGGTTCACCCGATAACAATCCGGCCAATCCCCCTCCACCGCGATAAAATTGAAGCCTTTTTCTTCAACCAATCGCCTGGTAATGTAAGTTCTCCAGACATAATATTCATGTGTTCCATGTGATGCCTCTCCCAGCATCACGATCCTGGCATCGCCGATTCTCTTTAAAAGAGGTTCAATATCTCCTTTATTATTTAAACAATATGACCATTGTTTGATAGCATTAACCGCCTCATTTTCCACGAAGAGCATTTCCCTGGCAGAAGAACGGGTCATATACCTGATTTTTATTAAAAGTACCTATACTTTTAATCGTAATTCGATGAGACCTGTCAGCGATTTTGTTGATTGTAGTCATTGGATTTCGAATATTTTTCGATTTAAATGTTGAAAAAAGCTACCCGCGTAAATGATAATTTGAACGGTTAGCGATGATGGGTTCATGTATTATATGACCAGAATTCTAATAAAGCCTGATTCCGGGCATTGAATGTTTTTGAGTCTGCAAGTAACTTGTCTTTTACAAAACAATACATCATGAAAAAAATATTCTTAGTTCCGCTTATGATGGTAATAATAAGCTGTAACACTTCCCGCATCACCAGTTCATGGAAAGCCCCCAATGCGGAAGCAAGATCATACAATAAAATTCTTGTACTGGCTTTGATTAACGAACCCGACAGAACCACAAGAGAGAAAATGGAAGAACAACTGGTAGAAGATTTAAAGGAGTTGGGCTATAATGCAATCTGTTCCTGCGATGAATTTGGTCCAAAAGCGTTTGAGGATATGAACGAGAAGCAGGCTCTTGACAAACTGGAAAATAGCAGTATTGATGCAATATTAACCATTGTGCTGTTGGATAAAACAAAGGAAAGATATTATGTGCCTGGTCATATTTATTATTCACCATACGTGATTTATCACAGTCGTTTCTGGGGGTATTACCGAACCATGCACGACAGGATATATGTACCCGGCTATTATTCAGTGAACACCAGGTATTTTTGGGAAAGCAACTTTTACTCATTGAATGCGAAGGAACTCTTGTATTCTGCGCAAAGCCAGTCCTTTGACCCCGAATCAAAATCTGGTTTTAGCCATGAATACGGACAAATGATCGTAAAAGATATGATCAGGAATAATATTCTCGCTAAACAGTAGTGCGAAAGCAATCCGGTAAGGAAAGAGAGCAGTACTGGTGGTAATAAAAGCCCTCGCTTTTTATATTAAAAGATTTTTCGTATTTATTTCTCTGCAGGAATAACCAGCAATGGGATCCTTGTATGGTAAGACATTTTTTTGGATAGGCTTGGATAAAACAACCTCTCAAAAAAACTTCGCTGATAAGTTACCATTGCAAGGAGCTTTATTCCGTTTTTATTAATATACTGCTCTATGGTGTTCTCAAAGTCATCTCCCGGCAAATACTCGGTTACGAGGCTTTTATCGTGGTAACTTTTTTGCAGCGCCCGGCCATATTCCGCGAGTTTCTTCGGGCGTTCTTCCACCCCGGCGGCGTTAACTGCATTTTCAGAAGAAAAAAGTGCTACAAACACCTGTGCCATGTTGGTGGCGGCAAGCTCAAACAGGGGATCCAGGATACTGGCTGATCCTTCAAAATGATTGGTGGTAAATAAAATTTTATCGGGCAGAGCGCCATCGTATTCTATCGGCACCGCTACAACGGGGATTTCGCTCACTCCGATTACTGCAGCAGTATGGCTTCCCCACAATCTCTCCTTTATACCTCCATTCCCTAACGTGCCCATTACAATAATGTCGGCGTTAACATCTGCTGCTGATTTTATAATGCTCTCTTTTATCGGGCCCTCATATTGCACAACCGATACTGCAACGCCCTCTGTTTGTTCGATGCTCTGTTGCAACTGCTCTAATTTAAGCAATCTCTCATTCATCATTGCAGCCTTAAACTCCTTGTTTAATCCTACGTAATCCGTGTAGGCTGATCCTGCATGTTCATATACGTTAAGAAGCACGATCTTTGCAGACAAAACTTTAGCTATTCCTGCTGCAAAATTTATTGCATTGCCTGCGCAGGGAGAGAAATCAGTAGGAACCAATAAACACTTCATGGTATTGATTTTATCAGAATATATTGACTGATGCCGGTTTTAATTTATTTTGATCCGCCAAGGCAACCGGCCTTTCCGCCCTTATGTATATTATATGTTTGCCTTATACACAAATCTATTTTAAATACCAGCAGGCGGGAATGATGACCGTCAATTCGGATCTTGATCGTACTCATGTTCAAATCGGCCGGTAGCCGGAAAGATGTGCCATACAGGGGGTAAAAAAGGCATGTAAATCAATCAAAGGTTGTTATGACAGCCATCATAGGCAACGGACTGTACCCGGCATAAATTTGAACTTAAATATTTTTGTTATGAGCACCAAAATAAATCCCGAAATAAAAGATTTGATGAAGGCGGAGCATTATAGACCTTTGGTATCTGTTATCGTACCTTTTGAACCAAAAACAGGCGTAAAAGTGGAAGTGACACAGCATTTAAAATTTGTTGTTGATAAAGTGGAACGGGAGATCAAAGACAATTATCCCGGCGAACCAGGTACCCTTGTGATCCAAAAGTTACGAGGCATCATTGCAGATTTAGATTTAAGCACCGATAAAAAAAGTATTGCTATCTTCGTTTCCCCTCTTTTTCAAAAAATATTATACCTTGATATAGAAGTAAGTGAAAAAATCATCATTGACGAATCGTTTGAGATACGGGATTTGGTATATGCAAAAAGGGAGAGCCATAACTACCTGGTATTTCTCCTGAGCGGCAGCGAATACAAATCATATACATGGAAGAACGATACCTTCGTTAAAGTTAAAACGAGTGGCCCCCATCATATTGCTGCTGTAGTTGGTAACCCATCTGAAAGAGTGTCCAATTTTTCGGATCCTTCCGGCTTGAAAGAAGCAACGCTCAGGAAATTCCTTTATGAGGCAGATAAAGAACTCAGCGATATTCTGAAGATGTACCCGCTTCCTGTGTTTTTGTTAGGAACAGAAAAGGTACTCGGGTATTTTAAAGCTATTTCTGCAAATCAAAAAGCTATTGCCGGCTATATTCACGGAAATTATGAAGATGCAACAGAATATGAATTAAAAGAATTACTTAATCCTTATATACAGGACTGGAAAAAAATAAAAACAATGAGTTTGTTACAGCAAATTGAAAGTGCAGCCGGCGCCGGAAAATTATCAACGGGCATGGAAGATGTATGGAGGCAGGCGTTGCAGAGGATCGGGCGCCTGCTTATTGTTGAAAAGAATTTCGTTTATACCGCAGAACAGGGAAAAGCTGAAGATATTATATACAAAGCAAATGATCCTGACAATAAAGCTTTTTATATAAAAGACGCTGTGGATGACGTTATAGAAAAAGTATTGGAATATGGAGGAGATGTTGAATTTGTAGATGAAGGCACACTTAGCGATTACCAGCATATTGCATTGATACAATATTATTAGTGCCGGATCATTGATGACAAAACACGCTAAAGCAGAACCTGTCAGATAGTTTCAAAAAAGCCTTTCAACATGGTAATAATTGTTTTTGGCTTACCCGGCTCCGGGAAAAGTTATTTTGCGTTAGAACTTGCCGGCATGATATCTGCCGATTACATAAATAGTGATCGTCTGAGAAAGGAAATGTTTCACGAGAGAAGCTACTCCGACGCGGAAAAGGCGATGGTATATAATGCAATGCTTCAAAAGACTCAGGAAGCAATAACACAGAACAGAAACGTGGTACTGGATGGCACATTTTATAAAAGTAAAATAAGAAAATTATTTGTACGGGGGATAGCCGAAAAGACCAGTATATTTTTTATTGAAGTTATTGCAGATGAAAACATAATCAGGCAACGATTGAAGAAGGAAAGACCGGACAGTGAAGCTGACTTCGAAGTGTATAAAAGTATCCGGAGGCATTGGGAACCGCTCAGTATGTCCCATTTAACTTTGGAGTCAACCAATAGTAACGTTGATACGATGCTGCAAAAAGCTGTACAATATTTGAAAAATGACAAAGGACCAGATCAATAAATTAATATATGATGGAAAATTCCCGGATGCAACACATTCCCGGGAATTGATTGAAACGCATATATCATGGGTTATCCTCTGTGATCAATTCGTTTATAAAATCAAAAAACCGGTTCATTATTCATTTCTCGATTTTTCCACGACGGAACAGCGAAAATATTATTGCGAAAAAGAAATAAAGTTAAATAAAAGGCTTACTGAGAATATATACCTGGATGTGCAACCTGTTTATGAATTGAAGGGCTGCTTTATTGTGGGAGGCGATAAAGGGTCTTTGATTGACCATACCGTAAGAATGAACAAAATTGACCGGGATAAGCAAATGGATATTCTTTTGATAAAAAATAAAGTAACAGAAAGCGATATTTGGCGACTGTCAAGGAAAATTGCTTCTTTTCATAAGAATACGGCCGTTATATACAAACAGGATTTTCCTGACATGCGGGGAGTATTCAATGATCTGGCGACGCAAAAAGCATTTCTCGGAAAGAATCTTGGGGTGCAGAGTGAAAACATTATTGATCATGCCCTCAGTACATCCGATGCATTTATCCGGCACAATCAGGCGGTATTCACCCGGAGGCAGAACGCTGGCTTTTACAGGGATTGCCACGGCGACCTGCATTCCAGAAATATCTTTTTATTACCGGACCCGCAACCCTTCGATTGCATTGAATTCAATGATGATTTCCGGCAGATTGATGTGTTAAATGAAATTGCATTTCTATGTATGGACCTGGAGGCATTCGGCAAAAAGGAGTTTTCCGATCTGTTTTTTGAATACTATAATAAATTTTTCCTGGCGGTGGCTAACGAGGCAGACAGGAGGTTGTTCATTTATTATAAAAGTTACAGGGCCAATATACGGGCAAAAGTTAACAGCCTTAGAGCAAAAAGCGCCGTGAACCATGATGATAAGACAAAATCCCTTAAGTCTGCAGAAGAATATCTTTCATTAATGAATAACTATATAAGCTTATTGAACGGGTAATGCGTAAATGAGAAAAGTAGCAGGAGTGCATGTGCTAACTAACAAAGAGGGCTTCATTTACATTAGCGAAACCCTCTTGTATTTGCCCCCGTCCCTATTCATTATTTTAGAATTTCAGCAGTTTCTTTGCAGCAGCTAACTCAGTCTATGAACTCGCCATTTTCATCCAGTTTTACCTTTAGTCGTTTGTTGCCGTTAGTAAGAAGAAGCTGATACACCACATTGGTGTAACTGTTTTCCTGATATTTAACCTGGTAAACATCTTTTGAAATGGCCCATTTAGGATACCTTTCTGCCACGGCATTTTTTACCGTTGCCGGAATGGCGATGTTTTTGAATCTTTCGGCGGTGCGTATTATTTTCCCGGAAGAGTCGTAGGTAGCGAGAATGTATCCCTGCGGAAGATAAAAGGTAATATAATAGGTATTGTAATCATCTTCATAGTAGTCTGAATTTTTTATATCATAGGCGGCGGCTTTATGCTCCAGCAATTTTACCGGCTGAGCTACATCTTTGTTGTCTACCGATCTGAGATACTTGTAGTTCCTGGCTACAATTGTAATTTCAGGTAGTACCTGCCCACTTAAGTGCATGCTGATTCCTGCAATGAGGATGCCAAAAATCGGCAGCAATTTCGCTTGTTTCATATTTTTAGATTTTTAAGTGATATAAAATTTGATCCAACAAATTGTTCTGCATGACTAATTTTTTTATAAAGATATTGGTTAAAGGGAGGGGTAGCAATGATACACATCACTGAAACAAGTGTTCTTCATCAATCTGTTTGAAGCCGGAAACAAAATGCTGTAACTATTTCGGTGCATCCCCCAAGACCTTCCTTCTTCTATAAGAAAGATAGCCGTGCACGGTTGATTGCACAGGGAGAATTTAAAAATGACAACAACCCGTTGGCGAAGGCCGGTCGGTTTACAGTTGGCAAATCGCGCTACAAAATTACATCGCCATGAACAGGAACATCCAAAGACAAAAAAAGCTGCCCTTGCACTGGTACAGAGCAGCTTTTCTGATAAGGTGCACGTTCATTCCCATTCTTTAAAGGAATATTCTGGCATCTCTACTCTCAACCTGTTTACCACACTGTTAACGCCAGGTGCATTCCAGGCCGTCTGTTCAACGTCTTCTTTTTCAGCAATTGAACGCACTGTACCTTCCAGGACAACCTTTGACCCTTCAACTTCCACTTTAATTTTTTCGGCCTCCACCGTGGCGCTTCGATGCAGCGCCAAACCTATTTTCTGTCTGATATCAGAAGCGCTCAACCGTGGCTTTAACTTTATCAGGTTGAGCACACTTCTTACGCCGGTAAGATTTTCTATGGACTTTTTAGCAAACTCGCGCTGGTATTCCCATTCTACCTCACCGTCCAGTTGAACATTCCCGTTTTCCACTTTGATCTTGATCTTTTCTTCCTGTACACCCGAATGCCACTTTAAAGCATGCAGTATCGCATCAGCAATCTCGGTATCAGTTTTTTGGGAAGAATTGGAAACACCAATTTGAATATCTTCAGCAATTGCCTTTACCCCGGAAATTTTCCTGGCATCTTTTTCCGCTGCCAATTTCTGGGTCAAAGAATCAACCTTGCCGGAAAGGGTGACAACGCCGTTTTTAACTGCCACGCCAATTCCTGATGAATTGAGGATGGGATCCCAGCTCAGTTCCTCGATCACATCTTTTTGAATCTGGAGATCATTTTTCATAAATTTAATTTTTGGTTAAAAAATACTGCTCAATCGCTCACAATATGAATGATGACAATTCAAAAGGGATTGTCGCATCATTGCCGGAAGTCAAACCTGATGTAAATCTATTCTCTATTCCATTTCAGGTAGCTGATGGCCATCAACCCATGTGTTGATACACCTCAAACATTGAACACAAATCGAAAGCTTCTGACCATGCGGCTTCCTGGCAGCACAACAGAAAAACTACTGACAACGATTACAGAAACAGCCTGGCTTGTTGAAACCTGAAAGTCGCCTGGAAAAAACACTAAAGCTGTTGCTGCGGCAATTTAACAGTCCGTTTATACTGCTGCTGGCAATTGCTGTTGTACGCTCTTATGTTTTGGGAGAGTCTTCTGACGCATTTATTTTAATTCTAACCGGATTGCTTGGCTTTTGGCAGGAGCTAAAAGCAAGCCATGCTTTCGAACAATTGAACAAGCTGGTAGAAATGAAGCATACGGTTCTGCGGGAAGGAGTGCCTGTTCAGCTACCCGTTACAGCAATTGTGAGCGGTGATATTTTATTTGCTGGATGCCGGTGACATTATCCCCGCGGATTGCCGGATTATAGAAAGCAATGAATTGCATATAAATGAAAGCGCTTTAACAGGAGAATCCTATCCTGTAGAGAAAACAGGGGGAGAAACAGCCGGTGATTTAAGCAAAAACAGCAATTGTTTGTGGAATGGTACCAACGTAATCAGCGGTGTCGCCAAAGCGCTTGTGGTATATACGGGTAAACAAACACTATTTGGACAAATGACGCATAGCCTGATGCAAACACCCGAAACGGCGTTTGAAAAAGGCATTAAACGGTTTGGATTCTTTCTGTTAAGGATCACTGTTGTTTTATCCTTAATAATACTGGTGGTAAATCTGTACTTTAAAAAGCCGCTTTTCGATGCTGTATTGTTTTCACTGGCAGTAGCGGTAGGTATGGCGCCGGAGCTATTGCCGGCGATAATGACGTTTGCCATGTCTGCAGGAGCGCGCCGGATGATGAAGAAAAAAGTCATCGTTAAAAAGCTTTCTTCCGTTTTCAATTTTGGAGAGGTCAATACAATTTGTGTTGATAAAACAGGCACAATCACCGAAGGCAATATACAGGTTAAAGATATAGTAGATATTCAAGGGAAAAGCAACGAACAGTTGCGGCGGTATACCTGGTTGAACGCATCGCTACAGAACGGGTTTACCAATCCGGTAGACATCGCTATTGCCTCAATGAATATGGCGCCGGTTAAAACAGAAAAAGTCAATGAAATACCCTACGATTTTATCCGGAAGCGGCTGAGTGTTGCTGTAATAGATGAAAATAAAAAAATCTTTATAACGAAAGGAGCCTTCAAAAACATATCGGGAATTTGTAGCCATATTCAGGTACAAAGCGGCGAAGTGGAAGCTATTTCTTCATTCACCAGGCAAAAAATGGAGGAACGCTTTATTGAATACAGCAACAGTGGGCATAGGGTATTGGGGGTGGCATTTAAACCTTTTGAACAGGAAAGAATAACCCGGGATGACGAAAAAAATATGATTTTCCTGGGCTATATTTTGCTGGAAGATCCTTTAAAGGAGAGTGCGGAAGCATCTGTTAAAATGCTCGGTCAATTAAAAATAGAGATAAAAATTGTTACAGGCGACAACCGTTATGCAGCCGCCAATGTTGCCCGGGGAATAGGAATTAAAGTGCCTGTAATCATTACCGGCGACGAAATGGACAAGCTTACCCCGGAGGCATTTGTAATAAAAGCCAGGCGTACCGATGTTTTTGCAGAGGTTGAGCCGCGCCAGAAAGAACGGATCATCAAGTCGCTTCAGAAGGGTGGTTTAATTGTAGCTTACCTTGGCGATGGAATCAATGACGTTGCGGCAATCAATACGGCCGACGTAGGTATCTCTACCAATAACGCTACCGATGTGGCAAAAGAAGCGGCTGATTTCGTTTTTTTGGAAAAAGATCTGTCTGTTTTAGCGGATGGTGTGCAGGAAGGACGAAAATCTTTTGCCAACTCCATGAAATATATTCTCATTACTACCGGAGCTACTTTCGGTAACATGTTCAGTGTAGCCGGAGCTTCATTGTTGCTCCCTTTTTTACCGATGCTACCCAAACAGATTTTGCTTACAAACCTGCTCACCGACCTTCCGTTTTTAAGTATTGCATCAGACCATGTTGACGAAGAACAACTAAAACAACCTGGGAAATGGAACCTGGAAATGATCAGGAAGTTCATGGTTGTTTTTGGCCTTCATAGCGCTGTATTTGATTTTATTACATTTTATATGCTTTATGCTCATTTTCATCTTACGGGCAGCGCGTTTCGAACAGGATGGTTTCTTGAATCTGCAATAACGGAAATTAGCATCGTGTTCATCATTCGAACCAGGCACCGCTTCACAAAAAGCAGGCCAGGCAAATTTTTGCTCATCACAGCAATGGTTGCATTTTTTATAGTAGTTCTGCTGCCAGTATCTCCGCTGTCGGAAATGCTTGGGTTTTCGGCTTTACATCCGCGCATCCTGATTCTTATTGCCGGAATATTGGTGGCGTATATCATCACCGGAGACCTGGTAAAAACTGTTTTCTTCAAGGCTTATGCCGCCAGGCATTCTACCCGAAGTCATCTTCACGAAGTAAAGGCCGGATAGACATCCAGCCTCGTAAATCCAATATCCTATGAAAAACCAGTTTAAAATTACAATCGGAAATATTCGCGTAAAATGACCTGTGTCAATACGTATGCTGATTGATCAATGCAAAAAATCCGGAAAGCAATTGCATGCGCTAATCAAAATCACCATGTACGATAACGCTCATCATCCCTTTACTCATAAGTGCGATAATACCTTGCAATAAATTTTTGGCCATGAAAGCATTGGGGCATCACGGTGCCGGGCAAAAAAGTTGGGAAGATACGCTGATACCTGAGTTGCGCCGTGAGTAAATTTTAAAAAGGGCGACCGCGTGTTGATCTCACGCATCGCATCTTGAGGAAAATGAGATTGTTGTAAAAAAGGAGTTTCCTCCAGAACTGGAGATTGGTTTCCCGTGAATGGCTTAATTGGCACCAGTAAAGTCAATTATGCCGTCCTGGTGTCTGTTTGAATAGAATGCATATGCTTTCTATTTGTGTGCTACAAAAAGAGGAATCTGGTGCTCTCTGATAATATCTGAGATAAAGCTCTCATGAAAGAGCCTGCGAAGCGATGATCGTCCAAAGGCACCGCTCACCAGAATGGCAGATCCGGTATTTGACAGCCAGGTGGTAAAGTACCTCCGGGGATCGGCCTCAAATTTAAACAGCTGGAGGTCAGGAAAATGCCTGCCCACCAGGAGTTCTGCATTCAATTCATCCGGGAAAGGATTGTCGGCATCAGCGTCTGCATGAACAAGTATGGTCTTATTGTTTGCTAATTCAGGTAAAAGATATGCGTATTGCTTTATAGCATATACAGAAGACTCGCTTCCATCGTAACTCAGTATGTTCACAGACGGGAATTTGAACTGGTTGGGAATGAGCATCACCGGGCATTCCATAGTGCGCAGGCATTCTTCTATGTATTTCCCGGAATTCTTTCCTGTATCGGAATAAAAAGATTCATTGTTGATGATCAACAGATCCGCAAATCTTGACTGCTTTTTTAATTCAGGGATGGCGAAATCAAAATAATCTGTATGCACCCTGTGGTCAATACCATAATCAATACAATACTGCTCAAAGCGTTTTATGTTATTGCGTATCTCTTTGCCTACATTGTTCTCTACCAGCGGAACCGTTCCGCTTTGCGGTTCGTTCATATCTGCATAGCTCCAGAGACTGCTAATGCTGGTAAGCGGCAGAAAAGCGCCCGTAATCGTTACAGGATTCTTTTTGTTCAATTCGGAGGCGAACTTTAAGGCAGATTCCGAATATTGCGTGCTGTCAAAAGCAATTGCTATTTTTCGCATACCATAATTTTAACGTACACAAATCTATTGTGGCAATCTGTTTAAAATGCTGACAGCTCATGGCTAACCGCATGATCGTTGTCAACTACCCCCAACATTGTTAAGATTGCAGGAAACGGCAAAAGCGCTGTTTGAGAACAATCAAATATTTCATTGATCACGGTCAGCCTTTTTGGATACTGACTGCTTTATTTTTGGTTTTGACCTCAGCTTCCGGGTGGCTATGCCCCCAAAAAATGGTACAGCTCCCCAGGCTGGTTATTTACCTGCAGTAAAAAGATAATTTATGAGAACAATTATCGCTCCAACCGACTTTTCTCCTGCTTCGGTAAACGCTGTGAATTATGCAGCGGATATGGCATGTATGCTCGGAACCCATTTAACGCTCTTTCATGTATACGCCATTCCACAACCGGTAAGTGAGGTTCCCGTAACCGGATACAGCATTGAGGAAATAAAATACGACGCTGAAAAGAAAATGGGCGACTTAAAAGAAAGCCTGCTCGACCGCACCGGCGAAAGGATCGCTATTCATACCGAATTAAGAGCGGGCGATGTGCTGTTGAACTTAACCGGTTATTGTGCAGAAGTAGCACCTTATGCGGTAGTAACAGGTCCGGAAAGCCTCAGCGGCCTGGAGCGTGTTGTACTCGGCGGAAAAACAACAGGAGCGGTTAAGCGACTGCAGTCGCCCTTATTTGTTGTGCCTGCAGACGCAAAATTTAAAGGTATTGCTAAAATAGGACTTGCCTGTGATCTAAAAAAGGTAATTGAAACAGTGCGGGTTGAGGAGATCAGGGAATTGATAAACGATTTTGATGCCGAACTGCATGTATTGAATATAAGTGAAAACCTTACAGATGCCCTTAGTGATGAAGCATCCGAAGAAGCGGACTGGCTAAGAGACATGCTGGAAGAGTTTCATCCGCGGTACCATTTCATCAATGATCCGGATATTGAACACGGTATTATTGAATTTTCAGAAAAAGAGAAGCCCGACCTGATCATTGTTATTCCTAAAAAACACAATCTGCTCAGTAAATTATTTCATCCCAGCCACTCGCAGCGGTTGGTACTGCATACACAGGTTCCTGTAATGTCTCTTCACGAATAGCAGAATCATATATTATGAAAAAGAATGTTCATATAAAAAAGTTCAGTGAAATCAGTATGGCCGACACCCAAACCGTAGGTGGGAAAAATGCGTCTTTGGGGGAAATGTTTACCAAACTTTCTTCCGGCAACATACAGGTGCCCGATGGGTTTGCCACCACATGCTTTGCATTTGAGGAATTTCTTACGCACAACGCCCTTCATTTGCCATTGCATAACCTGATGAGCCAACTTGATATTTCTGATTTTTCGAACCTGGCGCAAACAGGAATGCAGGCAAGGGAATTATTCATGCAGGGAGAGATGCCGCCCGGATTCCGGGAAAATATCATCCGGGCATACAAGCAACTGATTGGAGAAGATGTTGCAGTTGCTGTGCGCAGCAGCGCTACTGCCGAGGATCTGCCGAATGCCAGCTTTGCCGGACAGCACGAATCTTATCTTAATATCAAAGGAGAAGTGCAACTGGTAAAAGCCATTCAAAAATGTTTTGCATCGCTGTACACTGACAGGGCTATCAAATACCGGCAGGACAATGGCTTCCCGCACGAAAAAGTATCGCTCTCTGTAGGTGTGCAAAAGATGGTGCGTTCGGATGCAGGCTCCTCTGGTATTGTTTTTACATTGGAACCCGAATCGGGCTTTCGCAACATCGTCCATATTAGCGGCGTGTGGGGCCTTGGCGAAAACATTGTGCAGGGTACAGTTATACCCGACGAATTTTTTGTTTTCAAACCCACGCTACTGTTGGGGAAAAATGCCATTGTGCAGAGAAGACTTGGTGAAAAGGCTAAGACAATGATATACGGCAACAACGGAGATGCAACCGTCATCAATACCATCACCTCAAAGGAAAAACAAGAGCAGTTTGTGCTCAGTGATGCAGAAATAATGAAGCTTGCACACTGGGCGGTAACCATCGAAGCCCATTATCAAAAGCCAATGGATATAGAATGGGCAAAAGACGGTATTACCGGTGATTTATTCATCATTCAGGCAAGACCGGAAACAGTGCATTCACAGCAGGATCCGCTCATTATAAAAGAATATCGGTTAACCGGAAAAGGCGAGGTGCTGGGCCACGGTGAAGCCATAGGGTCAAAAATAGTAACCGGCCCTGCCAGGCTGCTGGAATCTCCCCAGGAATCGTATAAGCTGGAAGCAGGAGAAATACTGGTGACTGCCTTAACCAGTCCGGACTGGGACCCGGTCTTAAAAAAAGCATCCGCAATTGTTACCGGTAAGGGCGGCAGAACCAGCCACGCTTCTATTGTTGCCAGGGAATTGGGCGTGCCTGCTGTTGTTGGATGTGGCGATATTGCTGCAAAGATATCAGACGGCGAACTGATCACGGTTTCGTGCTGCGAAGGGAAAACCGGTTTTATTTATAAAGGGCAGGTATCATTCACCGAATCACGGGTAGATATTTCAACAATAAAAAAAACGGCTACAAGGGCGATGCTGATTGTAGCCGACCCTGAGCAATCATTTAAACTTTCATTTTATCCAAACGATGGCGTTGGGCTCATGCGCATGGAATTTATTATAACGCATTTTATTCGCATCCACCCCATGGCGCTTGTGCATTTCAATGACCTGGGAAATAGTGCTGCAAAGCAGGACATTGAGCATATAACCCATTTTTACCCCGATAAGAAAAAATATTTTACCGACAAACTGGCTGAAGGTATAGGCACTATTGCGGCGGCTTTCTATCCAAAGGATGTAATTGTGCGCATGAGCGATTTCAAAACAAATGAATATGCCGATCTTATCGGCGGAAAAGATTTTGAGCCTCATGAGGAAAACCCCATGATAGGATTTCGCGGCGCTTCACGGTATTACAATGATCTTTACAGGGATGGCTTCAGGCTGGAATGCGAAGCCATTAAGAAAGTGAGAAACGAAATGGGATTGGATAACGTGAAAGTAATGATACCGTTTTGCAGAACGGTAGAGGAGGGCAAAAAAGTACTCCTCGAAATGCAGAAATCCGGATTACAGCGGGGAAAAAACAACCTGCAGGTATATGTGATGGCGGAAATTCCCAGTAATGTAATATTGGCGGAGGAGTTTGCCCAAATCTTCGATGGCTTTTCTATCGGGTCTAACGATCTTACGCAGCTTACCCTGGGGCTTGACAGGGATTCAACCATCCTCGGCAGCATGTTTAATGAGCAGGACAAAGCGGTTGAAGAAATGATTGCTTCTATGATTAAAAAGGCGAAAGCAGCAGGTGTACATGTGGGTTTGTGCGGACAGGCGCCCAGTGATTTTCCTGAATTTGCCAGATTCCTGGTGGACCAGGGTATTGACAGCATATCATTTAACCCGGATGCGCTGTTTAAGGGGATCGAAAATATACAGAAGGCAGAACACGCCGTTAAAAGCAGGCGTAACCATACATTAATACCCCGTTAATAGTGTAATAAACCATTTATTTATCTGCATCAGCTAATATTACCATTATCTTTGACAGACACTACGGGCTGCGTGGCCTGTGCTGCTACAACTTCCCTGAATCCGGTACAAAACTATACCATAACCGGGGTGGCTGTTTTTTGTTTGTAATGGCTGATGCGGCAGTTTATTGATGATTGTTATCTGTTTTGATGATCTGGATCATTTGAATTGCATACGGGCGACAGTATTTTGTACTGAAATACATATCATCTGAGGGATAAAGTGGTTAAACATTCCGCTATGGATACTACGTACAATCTAACAGACGCATTAAAAAAAGATTTTTTAGTGGCGCTGTGCAACGGTATTAAAGAAGGCGCTGCGGTAATTGAGAAAACATCAGGAAAAATTATTTTTTGCAATAGCGCCTGGGGCGAAGTATTTGATATCAACACTTCAGATAATATCAGCATGTTGCCTGTTTTCGCATCCAGAAAAAAAAAGCTGACAGATACACAACTTTTGTATCGTATTAAAATAGCCGAAGAAGGATCTTTCCATGAACAGGTAGAATATGTGTCAAAAAATGGAAAGCCATTTTGGGCAGAACTGATTTTCAGGGCGTTTGCAAACAACAACAGATCATATTACCTGGCTGTGATTGACAGGATAGACGACAAGAAAGAAAATGAACAAAGGATAGCCCAGGAGAAACAACGGCTTGAAACGGTGCTGGAGCATGCCTGCATGGGCATTTTGGAAATAAATAAAGAAGCTGAAATTATAAGCATTAACCGTTTTGGCTTAACATTGTTCGGGTACAAAAGAGAGGAAATCATAAACAGGAAGATCGAGGTATTAATTCCGGAAAGATTTCAATTGAAATATTTACATCGCAGGAAAAAATATACAGTACACCCTCAGAGCAGGCTCATGGTGCCGGGGTTGGATATGTTTGCTATAAAAAAAGATGGAACGGAATTTCCGGTGGAAGTGAGCCTGAGCACGTATATAAGAAACGAACAACAATATGTGATAGCTTTTGTAAACGACATCTCTATCCGAAAAAAAGCTGAACTGGAAATAAAAAAGCTGAATGATGAGCTGGAAGAGACCGTGGAGCAACGAACAGGAGAACTAACGCACGCCATACAGCAACTGCAAATCTCCAAGGAAGAGCTTTCCATATCCCTGGAAAAAGAAAAAGAGCTTGGCGAATTAAAATCGAGATTTGTTTCAATGGCTTCTCATGAATTCAGAACCCCCCTGAGCACGGTGCTTTCATCGGCCTACCTGCTGGAGCAATACAATTCCGGTGATGAGCAGCCAAAGCGGGAAAGACATTTAAAACGAATTATTTCATCGGTAAATATGCTAACCGATATTCTGAACGATTTTCTCAGCGTTGGAAGGATTGAGGAAGGAAAGATACATGTTAAGTACACTAAGTTTGATGTGCAAAAACTCATTACCTCAGTAACTGAAGAAATAAAAAACAATCTTAAGCATGAACAAACCATTCATTACCATCACGAGGGTGCAGCCGTGGTATTCCTTGACGCTTCCCTGCTGAAGCACATTGTAATGAATCTGATATCCAACGCCAGTAAATTTTCCCCTGAGTCGAGCCGGATAAATATTCATACGCGTGTAAATGAAATGCAGTATGTTTTTTCTATAAGAGATGAGGGTATCGGGATATCGGAAGAGGATCAAAAACACCTGATGGAGCGATTCTTCCGCGGCGCCAATACCACCAATATCCAGGGCACTGGTTTGGGGCTACATATTATTTCCAAATATGCTGAGCTGATGAGCGGAACTATTCAATGCAGGAGTGCTTTGCAAAAGGGTACCGAGTTTATTATAACCTTTTCTAAAAACAATATGCATTATGAAAAAGATCCTGATCATTGAAGATAACGAAGATATAAGAAGCAATACCGCAGAAATACTGGAGCTGTCAAATTATAAAGTAACAGTAGCTGAGAATGGAAAAACAGGCGTGTCAAAAGCCCTGGAAAATTTGCCCGACCTGGTGATTTGCGATATCATGATGCCGGAACTGGATGGCTACGGAGTACTTCATGCTTTACAAAGGAACGACGCAACAAAAAATATTCCTTTCATATTTCTCACAGCAAAAGCGGAACGTACCGACATGCGCAAGGCAATGGATATGGGGGCCGACGATTATCTTACCAAACCATTTGACGGAACTGAGCTGCTAAATGCTGTGGGAAGCCGCCTGAAAAAAACAGAACTGTTAAAACAGGATATTCAGCCCGGCATACATGGAGTGCGCCGGCTGCTCGAAACTGCATCAGGTAAAAGTGAATTACAGGAGCTCACTGAAAACAGGAATGTTAACCGTTATAAAAAAAAGCAGATCATTTATTCGGAAGGAAATCACCCCACCTGTCTTTATTATGTATTGCGTGGGAAGGTAAAAGCTTTTAAGATCAATGACGAAGGAAAAGAGCTGGTAACGGAGCTTTTCAGCGCCGGCGATTTTGTAGGGCATATAGCGCTTCTTGAAAATGCCACTTATAAAGATACCGCGGAGACCCTGGAGGGTACTGATATGGCAGTAATACCCCGGGAGGACTTTAACGAATTGATTGACAGAAACCAGCAAATAGCCAGGAAATTCATACAGCTTCTTGCTAAAAATGTTTCTGAAAAGGAGAATCAACTTCTAAACCTTGCATACAACTCATTAAGAAAGAAAGTAGCCAATGCGCTATTAATGATCCAGGATAAATACAGGAAAGATAAAGAAGAATCATTTACCATAGATATCAGTCGCGAAAATCTCGCCACGGTTGCCGGTACCGCTACCGAATCGCTGATAAGGACACTTGGCGATTTCAAAAATGAGAAATTGATAGAAATACGTGAAGGGAAGATCAGTATCCTTAATCAGCCTAAACTGGAGAAATTATTCAACTAATTTAATTGGTTTGCGTGTATAGAAATGCCCCGCCAACAATCGGAACGCGGGGCAGAGCGCCTTGCAGTGAAGAATGACTGTATTCCTTTCTGGTTTCCCTGAAAGTACTGAGATCCTCAAAACTGATCTTTCCCCATTCCTGTTTGAATGAACGGGAATTGCTGTTTCTCAAATATGCCGCTATGGACATTCCCTATAGCGGAGTAGCAGTTAAAATGAATGGTGGAAATTTAAATCCGCATCACTCAACGCTTTCTCTTCTTCCTCACCAGTTCATACGAATCATCAATCCACTCTTTCAATATTCCGGAAGAAGCCGATCCATCCACAACAATGGTATTCCAATGCTTTTTGTTCATGTGGTAACCGGGCAGTACGCAGGAATATGCTGCCCTGAGTTCTTCCGCTTTATCAGGATCGCATTTTACATTGAACCGGAATGGTGCGGTATCCAGAGTAAGCAATAAAAATATTTTTCCGTCTACTTTAAATACTACCGTATCGGGTCCAAAGGGAAGAGATTCTTCTGTATCTTTTTTTAGGAGACAATAATCGCGTATCTGTTCAATATTCATGATCCATGCTTTTGTTTGCTACCCGTTTCGTGTCTTTACAAAACGGAAATGGAAATAGTCAAATTTAAATCTTTCATTTGTCTGCAATGGAAAAGCTATTGTATATATTTGAATACAATGCCGTTTGGTTCATGCGGTCGGTAGCCACCGGAAGCGGTGTCAGACCGCATGTTGATATTTGAAACCATTAATATCATTATCATGTTTTGTTCAACCCGCACCAAAATAATGTATGCGATATGCCTGACGGTTATTTTACTGCCTGCGTATTCGTTCGCCCAAACCGGAAGTGCGAACGAACCTGTTCGCTATGCAGGCGGTGTAACCATTGATCCTTCCGTGCATGAAGGCCGGCTGCGATGGGCGGTTGGCGCTGAAAGCATACAGGTTATGCGCGCCAACAGGCAGCATGGTGGCATTGACTCGGATTCGGGCTGGACATACAATCATGCGCCAAACCTTGCCTACCGGAACGGGAAATTTTACCTGCAATATCTCAGCAACCCGGTTGATGAACACATTGCGCCGGGACAAACATTGCTTGCCTCTTCAGCCGATGGCAGGAACTGGAGTAAACCACTCATTTTATTTCCACCTTACCAGCCACCGGCGGGAGTAAAAATTCCCGAAGGGTACCATGGGTATATGATGCACCAGCGTATGGGATTTTACGCGGCGCCAAACGGGCGCTTACTCACGCTGGCATTTTACGGTCATACGGAAGATCCCTTCCAGGAAGGGGGTATCGGGAGGGTAGTGCGGGAGATATACAAAGACGGTAGTTTTGGGCCAATACATTTTATTCGTTATGAAAGCCATGCCCAATGGAACGAAACCAATACCAGCTTTCCTTTTTACACCCGGTCAAAAGATACCGGCTTTGTAGCCGCCTGTGAAGTATTGCTGAAAAACAGGCTGATGGTATTGCAGTGGAAGGATGAGGATGATGGCAATGATGCCCTGTATGCTGAAAATAGAAATGATGACCACCTTTCCGCCTTGTCTTATTTTCACCGTAAAGACGGTAAAGTGGTTATGCTATGGAAAAAATCAAAAGCGGCTTTATCGGAAGATGAGGGCGCTACGTTTTCTACACCAGTAAAAGTACCTACACTCATAATGTCGGGCGGTAAAAACTGGGGGCAAAAAACGGAAGACGGCAGGTATGCCATGTGCTATAATCCTATAGACAACTCGGAATACCGTTACCCTTTAATTATAATAACCGGCAACGACGGAATCATTTTTGATGATATGCTGCTGGTGCAGGGCGAAGTGCCGCCCAGGCGCTTTTTTGGGAGGTGGAAGGATTTCGGTCCCTGCTACACAAGAGGGATATCGGAAGGCAATGGCAACCCGCCGGGCAATGATATGTGGATCACCTACAGCATGAACAAAGAGGACATGTGGATTACACGGATACCCGTTCCCGTTACCTATAGTGTAAGCACACCTGTAAATGATGATTTCAATTCCTTCGTTGCGGGTAAATCAATCCCCAGCTGGAATACCTATTCTCCTCAATGGGCGCCGGTTACCGTAACGGATTTTCCCGGCGCAAAAAATAAAAGCCTGCAGTTAACCGATGAGGATCCGTACGATTATGCAAGAGCTATAAGGGTGTTTAAAGAAACCACTAAAGCCCACCTGCAGTTCAGGGTATATGCCGCACAGAGCGACCATGGTGAGTTGTCTGTTGACGTTACCGATCGCTATGGCAACCGCCCCGTAAGGATCAGTTTTTCAGATAAGGGAAATATAGAAGCAATGAACGGCGGTAAAAGCATTGTAATCCAAAAATACCAACCGGGTGCATGGTACGATTTTCAGCTTATCATCAATGCGGGTATGAATGGATCATTCGATCTGGTGCTGAACGGAAAAAAAGTGCTATCACGGGCGGCATTAGCCGAAGCGGTAAAGTCGGTTGAGCGGATCTCTTTCAGAACAGGGTCGTACCGGGATATTCCCAACCGCAGAACGCCCAATGAAGAATCCGAACCTCCCTTGCCCGGCGCTGATGAAAAAGTTGCAAAAGCGGTGTATTATGTGGATGATGTAAGTGTGAGAGGAGAGAGGTGAGATGTGAAAGGTGAATTGTGAATGTTTGTGAAAGGCTGCCTGCATTAGCCCATAGCTGAATGCCGATAGCTGATTGCCGGAATGGTGAATAGTGAAGTGAGAGGTGAAACGGCAGAGGTGAGAAGTGAAACGAGGGAAGACCTGCAACCTGTACCCTGGCGCACGTTCACAATTGCACAGGTTCACCATTTTATAATTTAACGCCAGCGGTAAAGCTCAATACCCAGTGCTTGTTCAGCTCATTATCAGAACTGCTGGTTCCTGATGGTAATTGAGCCAGCCCTGCGATAACTAAAACGGATAACCGATACCCAGATTGAAAACAAGATTATCTCTCCGCCATGCGCCACTGCCGAATTTTATCCCGTCTATTACCCATCTTTGGTGTTCAGGCAGCCAGGGTTTACGCAAAGGAAAAGCCACATCAAACCGCAGTACAAGAAAGGATACATCAAAGCGTAAGCCAACGCCGGTGCCTACACCCAATTCTTTCATGAATGTATCACTGAACTGCGCACCGGGTTTTTCATCATTCTTCCGGTATAACCATATATTTCCCGCATCTATAAAAATAGCTCCATGTACTATGCTGAATAATTTGGCTCTTAACTCTGTATTAAATTCCAGTTTAATATCCCCCGACTGATCGGGAATGAAATTAAGCGTATTCATGTCTTTATAAGCGCCGGGCCCCAATGAACGGCTGCGGAATGCGCGGATACTGTTGTTGCCCCCCACAAAAAACTGTTTTATAAACGGAAGTTCAGTTGAATTGCCATAGGGATAACCAAAGCCAATAATCAGCCGGTTGGCCCATGTATTTTTGGAAGAGAGCCTGAAGTAATAGCGCAGATCGGTTTCGAGCTTGATGTATTGTGAAAACTGCGCGCCAAAAATGGTTTTGGGTTTTCCGTTCAGTGTATTGGCGCCGGTAATTAAACCTGCAATATTTCCGGAAAGATCAGCATTGCCATTAAAATAAAACCCTTTCAAACCGTTATTGCCTGCCAGTTGGTTGTAGTTATAGTTATAGTTGGAGCCGATGATGAACTGCTTTTCGATTGCTTTTTCCAGGGTTCGGTTGTTGATCGCATTGCTTTTATACAGAGGGGTAACGCGTATGGGCTGCACGTAATTGATGGAAACGGGGTTGAGCTGATGTTCTTTATTGACTGTTTCCTTCCAGGCATAGCCGTATTCAGCCCTGAAAGAATTCATCGTATACAATTTCTCTTTCGTAAGAATATCATACGCCAGTAGCATATTGGTTTTGGGCACGAAGCCGCTGCGGGTATTCAAAGCAACAAAGGGAATGAGAAAGCGCGGAAAAGTCAATTTGGTTTCCAATCCCCCTCTATAGGTATTAAACCCTTTTAACTGTCCGCTGTACTGTATTTCAAAACCGGCAGTGGCATTTATGGAAAGCAATTCTCCACCCCTGAACGTATTGCGGTTGCGCCAGCCTATAGTAATGCCGGATCCGGTAAGATTGTTCGATTTGGTATTGGCATTAATATCTGCGCGGAGTGATTTCCTGGGCAGGGAAGTGAGGTAGTAATAGGCATTGAGCTGAGCGGAATCAGAATCTTCAACGGGCTCGAACCTGTTCTTTACAAACTTAAATACACCCAGGTTTACCAACCTGCTGATGCTTTGATTATGATCGGTACGGTTATACACATCGCCGGGGTTAAACTGCATGGACTGTGCAAACATTTTCGGCTTGTAGGTTTTGCGTTTGTCTACAACATAGTAACCTTCATAGTATTCAGCATCGCTTTTGAGCGTATCGGTTCTTTCCGCGCTCAATCTGTATCCCGGGAAGATGTATACTTCGTTGATCGTGTACACCTGCCTGGCTCTTTGGGGTGTGCCGGGCTTAACTTTCACGTCAAGGTCCACAGTATTATTGCCAATGGTGCTGTCTGCCCGGATGATCAGATAATCGGGGTCGAAAAAATAAAATCCCTTTTCTTTCAGATCAGCATCTATTCTTTCCCGCTCGGTTTTGATCGTTTCAAGATTAAAATAAGTTCCGGTTTTAAGCAGGGTTTTGTTGGCAGATGCATTTATTGTTTTTTGTAAAACCGAACTATCCTGGTCAAACATTATTTTATTAATGGAATAACGATAGCCCGTTTGAACCGTATACACGGCTTTAACCTTTTTGTTTTTCAGTATAGAGTCGCCCGGCACCGCGGCCTTGAAATAACCCCGGTTTTCCAATGTACTTTGTAAAACCTTCACATTCCACTCCAGGTTAAGTGCGCTGGCCAGCACGGGAGGTTCACCTACTTTGTATTTCAGCCATCCCAGTATTGATTTCTCTTTTTTGGGATTGCCCGCCAGGTTATACATCAGTAATTTAAAAGGAACGCCTAATATTTTTTTATTTGGTACAGGACGGGTAAGCGATTCCAGTTCACTCCTGATGTTTTTCCGTTCTTTATTCCGCAGTGAAGGACCTTCTATCTTTACATCGGCACCGGTGTATAGTGCTTCGTCCGGCGGAAGTTTCCTGGTAGTACTGCAGGCTGACAGCAAGCAAGCCAATGTGCATATTGAAACGATATGAGTGAGCGCTTTCCGCATTTTATTTGTTCCCTGTGTTGTTGTTTGGAGCTGGATTGTTTTTTTCTTCCTGCCGTTCGGCTTTTTTTCTTTCCCTGTCTTTTCTGCGTTGCTCAGGCGTCTTTCTTTTTCTGAAAATGTCCCTGAAGCGGTTGTAATCTACCGTAATAATAAAGCCTATGCCCGTCTCTACTATATAGCCGTCAATTACACCCTGGTAATCATTTTTCCTGTAGGCCCTCAGCATATACCTGCCGTCTTCGCTTAAGCGGTAATCCAGCGCTACATTGCCGGCGATATTGCTGGATTGCTGATTGGAGTTTTGGGGTCCTTCAATCTCAAAATTGCTGCCAACGGTAACGGTTAACCGATCATTCAGTAATTTTTTAGACAGGCCCACATTCAGGTCAGTTCGGCTTTGTCTTTCCCCGGTAGTATAATCGTCAGAGGCGGCAATGTCGAAATTCAGGTCAACACCCTTTACCAGGTCGGCCGCAAGTTGGTTCAATTGTTCTGTCATCAGCTTGCTAACACTCTGCCTTACCAGTGTAGATGCGCTGGTGCTCCCGCTGCTTCTGAAAGGGTCCTCGGCCACAAAACGGTTCAGCAGCAATAAAGAAAAAACCTGTTTGTTCATTTCGGCCTCTTCCTGCCGCAGGATCTCAAGTTTGGTTCTTACATTGGCCAATATGTCATTCGACACCCCGTAATTTTTGTTATCCGGAAGAAGAATGTCAAAGCCAATCTTCGGCTTCAGCAGTTTGCCGGTCATGGTAAGCATAACATCGAAAGGAAGTTTTTGCAGGTATGTGTTTCTTTGGGCGGATGTTACTTCTTCACCCAATTGGTTTTTCACCAGGTCCAGGGGTGCTGTGCTGGCTGTGTATTTGGCAGTAATGTCCACGTTGGCATCTGTAGGTTCGCCTTCCCAGGTGATTTTACTTCCCTTTACAATATCAAACTTCCGGTGAAGCAGGCTAAACGTAAGGTCGTAGCTGCCCTCTTCCATTTCATAGTTCCCGGCAAGTGTTACTTTACCACTGGGATCCACGCCTGCATTCAGTTGGGCTTCACCTTTCACATTCAGAAAATCTCCGTTGCCTTCATCAACGATCAGCGTAAAATCTGCCGCTTTATCCACCTCAATATTTACGGAAACGTCCATTCCCTGCAGCGATGAGGTATTCAGTGAGTCAAAGGAGGCCCGGAAAAGGGAATCATTTTGCGGCGCGTCTTTATCAATAAAGGTAACAATGCCTTCCCTGTCGGTCACCCCTGGTTCATTCTGCGGAAGAACGATGGTCATTTTTGTTTCCTCATTTACTTTCAGTTGACCATCTATCACCGGTGCTGCTTCTGTTCCTTTTACAGAAAGGTTTGTATTAAAATACAATTGGCCATAAAATAAGTTATTGTCTTTTTTGGTGCTGTTTAATGCTCTGAAATTATCTGCCCTTATTTTGAGATCGAAATTATAGTTCAAAAAATCGCGGGTGGCTGCAGTTCCGTCAAGCATCAGCGTATTGCTGGCCGAATCCCTGATCTCAAAGCGATCGAAAACAATGCCCTGGTTATTTACGGACAATTTTTCCTGGTCAATGGCAAATACATTATTGAGCATGCTCAGATTGAACACTGCTTTGTTGAAAAACAAGTCGCCGTTTACTGCAGGCTCGCTTGTTGTGCCCGCTATTTTAAACGACCCGTTTACAAAGCCGGAAGCATCCCGCAATGCTCCTGCCGAAAATGCCTGTGCGGTGGTAAGAGGCAACTTGCGGATGTCGAGGTTGAAATCAATGACCGTATTGTTAGCATAATAGTTGCCATTAAGTTGTACATCGTTGTTGTGTCCGGTTATGGTTATATCGGCGTTGTAGGTGTCTTCTACTTTATTATTCACAAGCACTTTAATATTGCCTACCGTGTCTTTTTTGATGCTCAGTTCGTCTACAGAAAGTTCACCAACAAAAACGGGTTGTTGTGTAAGATTACTAACGGTAATTGTACCATTCAGTGTACCATCAGCTAAAGTGGAATCGGGCTGTACAAACCCGGTAAGGGTGGCAATGCTAAAATTAGAAAAATCTATTTCCATAGGGGCATTTGCTGCCGTGGAAGTACTGTTAATGCTCAGTTGTTGGTTTTCCTGGTTTAATACAAAATCTGCTGCATGCAATCCCTGATCAGATACTGTAATTTTATTATCTGCTGCTATAGACCAGTCTTTATAATTCAGCAACAGGTTTTCGGGCTTTATCGAAAACTGGTAGTCACCATTTTGCGATTGCTGTATTAATCCTTCCAGGTTGTATCTTTCGCTTTCGGCTTTGTCTTTTATATTCAATGTGTAGTTAATTGCATTGTTCGCTGCAGAAGCGGTAATATTGGTGTTATGCAGGGCCAGGCTTTTTCCAATAATTACATTTTCTACATCAGCGTTAAAAGTAAGTGCGCTGTCTTCGGTTGAAGCACTTAGTTGCAGGTTATCAATTTTATTGGCGCCAATATGCACAGCCGGAGCGCTTAGCAACGCATTCCATCCCTCATCGGTGGTAAACCTGCTTTTGAATACTACGGAATCCATTCTTTCCAGTTGAGGTACAAATGCCTTTAGCGCCGGCCCGTTCATAATGTTTGCATTTATGGTAAAATCATAAGGCTCCGGCTTTTTTGCTGAATCCTTATCCACGACAGCGAAATATGGTTGTATGGCGTATTGAAAAATGCTCCCCAGTTCGGTGAGCCTATACCGGCCAAGCAATTGGGCGTTCACCACATCACTGTTTAACTGTACATATCTCGCGCTGTCATTTGTGCCTGCCAGCAATTGTATGGTATCCATTTGTACCCTTTGCTGATTGTGTACCAGCAACGATTGCAGGATGAACAATGAGCCGTCCAGATTATCAGGATTGGTATTTTTAAAATCACCCTGGATGTTGCCCCGATAGATGATCTGATCACCGGTTAAGTGCAGGGCTTGCGTTTTAATGCTGTCTATTCTTGCAATCAATTTCACGGAAGGGTATTCCTTTGAAAGGTCGGCTGTAGCATCTGCAGCAAAATGAATATTTGGATCAGCAATGTCAGCGTGTGCTGTTGCCTTCTGATCTGCTATAGTTCCCTTTAAGTCAAGATCACGGTATTCATATCGTTTAATAAAAACAGATCTTATTTTTCCGGTAAGAGAAGCATTGGCCGTTTTGGTATCATAACCCTTTCCTTTAATGTGGAAATCAGCAGATACCGGCCCCAGGGTTTCCTTATTCTGCAAAATGGTGCCCAGGTCGAGCGAGCTTGTATTCAATTGAAGGTCGTAAACAGAACGTTTGGGGTTGTCCATCTGTCCTATGGTTCCTGTCAGCGAAGCATTGCCCAAACTGGCTTTCAGCAACAGGCTGGTAGTAAGCTTTCCTGCATTACCATTGAGTTTGCCGGATACATTCATTTGCGAGGGCAGCGTAATGTTTTGAGGTAATGTACCTGCAGGAACAAACAATGCAATGTCTCTTTTCGAACTGCTGATGTTTTTGATGAATAAGGTTGCGCCCAGCTTGTTCATATCAGGCAAACCCCGCAATTGTCCGCTCAGGTCAATCCGCGTATCTCTCAATCCGCTAATCTGTAAAACAGGTATTTGCAGATCGGCAATGCGGCCATTCATTTGGGTGTTGATGAGCCATGTGGTATTGGGATCGGCAAAAGCGGGCTGGGAGCGAAGATCGGGTACAAAGGTCAATACATCTTTTACCAGAATTTTGCTTTCCGCAACATCAAGGTCTATCTGCATGCGGCCGATATCTTTCTGCAACGCAGCAATAGAATCATAACGGATAGCAATACTTCTTTTCAATTCCGTTCCGGGTGTTTTCAAATAAAGATCCTTTAAATATGCCTGCTTGTTTGAATACAGGAAATGTGTTTGTAAATCATGCAGTACAAAACCACTTTGTTCTCTGAACGTTGTTTTTGAAATATTGCCAGCAATGGAATCACCGCTGTATAAAAGATCGCTGACATGCAAAGTCAATGCTTCCGTTTTCAGGTGCATATAGTCCATTCCGCTTTCCTGTTTGGGGCTGTTGTCGTCATCAAACTGCAAATTATTGTTGTTTAGCTGCAACGTGCCTACTTGTATGCGCCAGCCCGCTTCTGCCTGGGCCTCTGCTTCCTGCCGGGTTTCTTTTTTTACAATTTCGGCATCTTCTTTTTTGCCCAGGCGTAAAACAATGGTTGTGCTGTCTAATGCAAGTGCATCAAGATCAATGATGCGTTGTTCGAGATCAAGTTTTTGCGGTTGAAGGTGGAACGCTCCGAGGGTTAGCTTCGTGTACAACGCGGAAACATCGTTGCGGTAATCCAGGTTAATACTTTGAATATCTATATTGTCCAAATCTAACTGCACATTCACTGGTGCTTTTGCATCTGCTGCATCTTCTTCCGGAGGTTCTGCCTCAAGCAATGGCTTCGACTGATATACCCGGGCAGTTAATCCCCGCAAGGTGATAGGAGCAATGCTGAACTTCATGTTTTCCAGATCAAATTTTTCCAGCCTCGTGTCAAAATGTTCTAAGTATGCTTCTACATCATTTCCGGTGATCACATCTTTATAGATCGCTCTGATTTTATTCAATTCAACAGAACGAAAAGTAATTGGGGTGGCACTGGTATCATCTTTAGCAGGTTTTGTATCTGTTGAAGCAAAAGCATCAACAATGAACTGGAAATTAAAGGCTGTGTCAGGCAGTTGTCGCTTAACCTTGGCTGTTATGTTATTTAATTCAACAGACTGGATATCTACGTTTTGCCCGGTTATGAGGTCAAACAAATCAATATTTACCTTAATACTGCCTCCCGAAACCAAAGTGTCTTTGCTCCGGTCTTCTATATACAAATTTTCGACGACCACTTTTTTAGGAAAGCCAATGTAAATTTTGCCAATGGCAACTTTTGTGGCTAATTTTTTTTGAAGCCAGGTAACCGCCTTTCCACGAATAAAATTTTGCACAGGCGGCGTTAAAATGAGACCGGCGAGAAGCACGAGAAACAGCGATAGAAAAAGAACAGTTTTGATCACTATCCGTGCTATTCTTCTTCCCGTATTTTTTTTCTTTTCCTGTTGGTCCATGCCAGAGATGCTAAGAGATTACCGGTATTTGTTTTCGAGCTAATGCGTTATCAATCAATAGAAAATATCATGCTAATGCTGTATACGTTGCATCTGTACAGCAGGTGTGGTATAAATTACCCACTCCAGGCTGCCTGTGGCGCAAAAATAAGGCAGTTTTTTCCTCGAGCATAAAGAAACGATAGGAGCAGTGTGCTGGATATCAGTTGTGAGGTATGGGGTATTGAGGTATCATATCGTGGGGCAGAAAAGGAGCGACAAGAAAAATAAAGGCGAAACCTGAACAAAATAGTGTCAAATGGCAAATGCAGAACTTTATTAAAAGCTTCACGATAAATAAAGTCTATTTATGATTCGCGGTGCAGTTTTGAGGCGAAATGTGTGCCGTAAGCTACGGACCCATAGTTAATGATCACGGACTGGGTGGTTGTAAACCAAATGGACAAAGGTTTGGTTAACTGCTTTGTTGTGCTGCAAAGCCTCCGCCAGTGTTGGTATTTTCAAAACTCCAGCCTTCAAACCTGGTTGGTCAGAGAATTTGGATATTCGCCCCCTCCCGCGATATAAATTATATTGTTAACAGAAATAACTCCCGCATCAACAAATCCCCGGTTCATTTTGCCAATTGACCACACATCGGTGACCATATTATAAATATCAAACTCATGATGCCCTGAATAAAAAACGATTGAATTGTTTTTTAATAGTGTCCCGGAAATTGGGCAAGGTTGAAATAAGTGACTGATAATTGAAGTTCCATCGATTAAATTTCTTTTTTCTACAGTGCATAAAAAGTCATGATCACTAAAATTATTAACATATGAACCTCCGGCCCAGTAAATGTAATTGCCCACAGTAATACTGCCATGTTCTACCTTTCTTTCTTTCATAGCAGATGTAGACCATGTGTTGGAAGTATTGTCATAGATGTCTATTTGATCATATACCTGAAGATCCCAAATGAAACCTCCTGCAAAATAAATTTTACTGCCTGCCGTGGTTGCCGCCATTCCGGTTCTGCTTATGCTTAATATTTCAGTTGTCCATACATTCGTTGATGTGTTATATATCTCAACTTTGTTCGAAGAATTGTTGGTGAAGTTGTAGGTAAGAGTGTCGATGTTATTGCCGCCTGTAAACATAATTTTACTACCCACGGCTGCAGCTGTTAAATTTGCCTTGGGTTCGTTAAGTTCGATTGCGGACCACGAGTTTGAAGAATCATCATAAACATCAATTCTGGATGATACGGCAAAGGCTGTTGTATATCCCCCGGCAAAATAGATCTTATTTCCCAGGACAATCGCAGCCATATTTGTACGAGGTACACTTAATTTTGATTTTGACCAGGTTTGTGCTGTTATATCATAAATGTCCACAGCTGATGAAGGTGCATTTGATGAATTCCATCCGCCGGCAAATAATATTTTATTACCTGCCCAGGCTACAGACATCCCCCTCCGGCCTTCAGAAAGCGTACCTACAGGTACAAGTTGCGCATTTATTACTGGACTGTTTGAAGGTGGACATGATAGTGCCAGTGTAACAGTATTAACTACAATCTTGATTGTGTCCTTTGAGAACAATCTTCCCGCATCTGTTACTTTCAAATCGAACTGGTAACTGCCCTCCACAAGATTGCTTGCTGTTGTTTGCACAGCATTTGCATTTCCAATATTGAATGAAGATGGCCCCTCAATTTTTGTCCATACGTAACCGGCAATATTATTTTCGGGGTCGGTGGATGCCCTGCCATCAAGCGTTATAGTATTCACCGGCAAAATGATTACGGTATCCTTACCGGCATTGGCAGTCGGTGGATGGTTCGTTGTCAGCGCAGAATCCACTGTGATCTTTATAGTGTCTTTTGCCCATAAACCGGCATTATCAGTTACCCTCAATTCAAACTCGTAAGACCCTGAGATAATATTTTTAACCAGAGTAGCTGCTGCCGAAGCGTCCTGGATATTAAAAGCAACAGGCCCGGATATTTTTTCCCAGTGAAAAATCTTTATGATACCATCCGGGTCTGTAGATATACTGCCGTCCAGCATTACAGGATCCACCGGCAAAATAATCACCGTATCTTTTCCTGCGTAGGCAATGGGTGGCTTGTTTCCTTCTTTGCAATCTTCACAGTTGAATTTTTTTTGGCAGGAAATGTATAGTAATGTTTCTATTAATAAAATACAAGTGGAGTAGTTTATTATCTTTTCATGATTAGAGATTGTCAACGATTTTTAATGAGATAGGAACTAATTATTCTTCCCAAAATTTATCTTCCCTAAAATATTCTCTCCCACTTTCTTACCCATTTTGTTTCCTTTATCAACGGATGCCTGGTAGTGAATGCCTGCATATACTCTACTATCTCCCATTTCCTTTGCCATTTCATAAAATGAATTGAAATTGCGTGCGGGCATCCCCTGGTAATCATAGGTATGCAGACTGAATTTAAAATTATTACCAAACACATCAGTAAGCATTTCTGCCACAGCCGAACTAATTACGGCATGTGCGGCCGGAAACTCAGGATGGTTTGGGGTGGGTATCAATGGCGACCAGGTACTGTGCCTCATCTCATTTTGGATATAGGTGATCGGGCGTAAAAGTTTATAATTGTATTTATTGATAAAACAAATTAAACCTGCATCGTGGTGAACGAGCCCCACTTTTACATAAGCCAGGGCGGCAGCATCGAGTGCCGGTTGCACCTTGCTGATTACCTGTGACAGCACAGATACAAAATGCCCGCCGCCCGGATAGCCCGGTGCATCCCTGTTGTAAATAGCCATAGCGATTTGATCAGGCGTTAAAACCAATGATCTGTCATACACTTCTTTTGCCATTTCCCAAAATGCTGAACCCTCAGCATCGGAATACGCCGGTGGAGCTTCAAGGTCTGTACCATTTGCAACACCCGGAACCAATAAACGCCGCTGGCTGGCATAAGGATTAACAGGTGGGTTTGGTGAAGTAGGCACCCACAGACCCGGGCCAACAGGAGGAATATAAGGTGGATTTACAATTGTTGAGCCATCGGTAGCTGCCCATGCAAAAACTCTTGTGGCTACTTCTTTTCCAAATGCCACAGAACGTGTTAGAGTAGCTACATCGGCCTCATTGGCAAAACCTGCCAGCAGGGTATTTTCCAGCGCGGTCATACTGGCTTTATTATCATCAGATGTTGTTGGAAAAAGTTTCCGGTTCATTTCTGCTAATGCAGCATTGGCACAGGCTGCCCAATGATAAGCCTTGCCGGGTTCGGTGGAAGGCATTGCTGGAAAATCGGTCAATTGACCAGTAAGTGAACGATGAGCTGGCATGCCAGCAACAACCGATTCGTAAACAGCTATGCCACAATAAGCCTGGCACCTGTCTGAACCCTGCGAGCCTGTACCTGCAGCAAGAGGTACCCGCAACATATCCAACTGCATGTTAAGCCACCGGGTAATCACATCAGAAGAAAATGTTTTGGTTTGCTTTAAATGCCCATTTTCATGCTTTCTTTTTGGCAGGAAAGAACGAATAATGACACTGTTGCAAGTAGCAGCACCGCATGTTGAAGTTTCTTTTTCATAAACCTGGTTTTAATACTTTTAAAATAATTTAAGCCCGTTAACGACATTAACCCGGAATAATGGTGAGGTTGTGATAGGTATTACAAGAGCAAGCCGTTTTAATTGTTGGTATAATCCTCTGTGACATCCATATCCCCATCTGTTATTTTCACAGTTTTCCAAGATGTGTTGTCTGTAATTTTTACGAGGTAAGTCATTTTTTGATTGTAGTTACCTCGGTAACCGTGAAAATGCTGAAATCGTAATAGTGGCTTCCAATAAGGTGCCGGATGCCCGGAGGCAATTTGTTTTCGGTATAATATCGGAACATCATTTTTACATAGCCATGCCTTGTATAAAATATCCGGTGTTGAATGCTATCCCAGGTAAAGTAAACCCGAAAGCAGTCCGGGAAAACCGTCCATCTTACATCGGAAGCCTGCATGTGGTTTTTTTGGAAATGGCGTGCGGCATTAAGGTGGATATTATCCGGGAGACGGGGATCCGGCTTCAATGTTGACACGACAGATACGGGCGAAGGACTGTTTAAAGCCAGCAGGATGTTCTTATCCGGGTTCATTGAATCATCAATAGTTTGCGCAAATACCATGGCAGGTATGATACTGATACTACAAATGATAAAGCTTATTTTTTTCATGAGTTAAATTTTGTAAAAGAAGCCTGAAAAAAGGGCTGTCTTTCTTTTAAATAATTTGCTTTCTCATAAAAGAAATTGGAGATATAAACGAATTGTTTCTAAAATTAGCTTGTTGTTTTATTCCTGATTTTTCTTTTCGGTCAGGGAAATTGGCGAAAGGGTATATAACGCAATTTGCTGTAGTCATCGCCACTTGTCAACGGTAAACGGCGATGACAGGGAATGCAGGATCGTTGACCTATTTTTAGAAGGAATAGTATTTTTTGCAAAAACGATTGTGTAGTTTTATAAAACAACATAACGATTTGAGCCAGCATGACTTTATATTCTCCAATCATTTCCAGGCGCGGTTAACGAGGCACGTAACATTTTTTTTAGCCTGTTATTTGTTTTATATGATTTCCCACAGTATCCCTTTCGGTATTTTCCCGGGATGGAATACAGAAAAATTTGCTGAAAATTCTGCGCGGCTGGGTTTCCCAACATGGTTAAAATGGCGACTGTTTAATTCAACCATTGTTTTTATTCCTGCAATTTTATTTGCATATAGCATTATTTATTTTGTATTGCCGCGATATTATTTTGAGAGGAAGAAACCGGTTATAGCCGCCTTTATGTTTGCGGGAATATTTATCCTTGTTTTCTCGTTTCATTACTTTGCCTCATGGTTGGTAGAATGGAACAACCATCGCATAAATCCGGCAAGGGCAGTACCTGAACATTACCGCCGGATGAGCCTTGTAACCAAAGCTGTTTTATTCAATTATCCAATCTATGCGGGCATGGCTGTTATTATTAAAATGATGAAAAGGGACTGGCTGAAACAGCAGGAAACGCAACAGATTGCACGGGAAAAAGCAAAGGCGGAACTTCAATTGTTAAAAGCACAGATCCATCCTCATTTTCTTTTTAATACAATTAATAATATTTATTTTTTTACATTAACTGCATCACCAAAAGCTCCGGAAATGTTGATGAAACTTGCCGACATTCTTCAATACATAATCAATGAATGCAGCCGGTCACTTGTGCCTCTTGGAAAGGAATTGAAAATGATTGAAGATTATATGGCTTTGGAAAAGATACGGTATGGTGATCGTTTAAAAATGGAAGTTGAAATAAAAGGTGAATACATCAGTAAAATGATATCTCCGCTGTTGCTGATACCCTTAGTGGAAAACAGCTTTAAACATGGCGCCAGTAAAATGCTCCAACATCCCTGGGTAAATCTTGATATCACGATCAACGACCAATATTTATATTTCCTGTTGAGTAATAGCCGGCCTGATGAAATTCCATTACAGCAACACTTTGGGCATATTGGTTTAAATAACGTAAAAAAAAGATTGCAGTTATTGTATCCGGGCGCACATGAAATGAGTATCGTGAACAGCCCCCGCAGTTTTGAAGTTTTTCTGAAAATCGGTTTAACAGAAACAAACAGCATGGACGATGAAACCAATTTGAAAAAAGAAAATTCAGACTATGCAATGGCATAATCTTATATTTTCTAATCAATCACAGCACCGCTACAAGCGGCATTTATTATTTTGGTTGCTCTGGTGGCTATACATTATTGCTACTCTTTTTTTTACGCAGGAAGTTCCTGCTGTAAAAAATGCCAGTCCTGTTTTTTACCATCACCAGCCAGGACTACAGCAATTGGGTTATTTTACCTACAGTTTGTTGGTTCTGATAAAATCTTTTTTGCTGGTTCTTACCCATATGTTCTTTTGCTATACCATCATTTTTGTTTTACTGCCCCACTTTCAATTGAAAAAGAAATATTTGTTGCTTATCTCAGGTATTTTGGTTGCAGCTACCCTCATGATACCGCTGGGCTATTTTTTATATACCATGGTGTATCCCTTTTTTGACGGCCTTTTTAACCTGAATTTAGAATCGGATAAATTTATTGGTTGGAGAAGTGTTGAGTCCGCATTGATTTGTGCCATAAAGGTCACGTTGATCGCCGTTGCGCTCACCTTATTAAAAAGTTGGTGGCGAAAGCAAAAAGAAAAAGAACAATTGGAAAGGGAAAAGATAAACGCCGAGTTACAATTATTAAAGGCACAAATTCATCCGGCATTTCTTTTCAACACACTCAACAATATCACAACACACGCCCGGGTTGCCTCTCCAACGGCGCCTGAAATGCTGATAAAGCTTTCCGACCTGTTAAGTTATATGCTTTACGAATGTGATGCACCCAAGGTTGGGCTGGAAAAAGAGATTGGTATGCTAAAAGAATATATATACCTGGAAAAGACCAGGCAGGGAGAAAGACTGGAGATGACGTTTCAGATAAATGGTGATTGCAGCAACCAATTGATCAGCCCTTTGTTATTGCTCCCTTTCATTGACAATAGTTTTACTTATTGCAACAATGAATTGGTCGAACAGGCCTGGGTGAACCTGGATATAACTATCGAAAATTGCAGTTTGTCCATGAAGCTCATTAATGGCATAACTGCTGAAATGTATGCTGATATAAGAAAAGACGGGCAACCCTTTGCCAATATTCAAAAACGGCTTCAGCTTCTATATCCGGGGAGACATGAATTAAAAATAAATGCGGAACAAGAATTGCTAATGGTTCAATTAAATCTTAAATTAGAAGAGGCAACTCAGGAAGATCAGGTTATTGAAACACCTAAAACTGTTTTTAACCATGCCGGAGTATAGAAAAATAAGATGCCTGGTAATAGATGATGAACTTCCTGCAAGGGAGATCCTCAAAAAACATATTAGCCGTGTGGAAGCCCTGGAACCCAGTGGCGACTGTTCCAATGCAGTGGAAGCATTATCTTTTCTTAAAGACAAAAGGGTCGACCTGCTCTTTCTCGACATCCAGATGCCCCACCTGCTGGGTACAGATTTTATACGTACGCTGAAGAATCCTCCCAATATTATTTTCACCACAGCCTTCCGTAAATATGCCGTAGAGGGTTTTGAACTGGATGCTGTTGATTTTTTATTAAAGCCTATCAGTTTTGAACGTTTTTTAAAGGCGGTAAATAAAGTTTTACAATTGAATTTGCAGGGCAATTACGATGGGGTGCCACCGCCAGCGAACCACACGGAATCTGTGCCGCCTTTTTTATATTTCCGTGCCGACCGGAAAATGGTGAAAGTGTTGTTTAACGATATACTGTACATAGAAGGTTTGAATGATTATATTAAGATCATTACCCCTGCTAAAACCATTATTACAAAACATCTGCTTGCTTCGCTGGAGGAAATGTTGCCCCGTCATGAATTTGTACGTATCCACAAATCTTTTATTATCGCTATTAACAAGATTGAAAGTTTTAATGCTGATTCGGTAGAAATTGGAAAGAAAGAAATTCCGGTAGGTCGGTCATTTAAATTAAATCTAACTAAAATTCTCAATTCATCTGCCGCCTCACAGGCTTTAAGTCCCGGCAATACACATTCCTTTAGGAATAATGATGCTGGTTAACATTAGAAAATAAACCTTTGAGATGCGGTATTATTCTAAAATAATCAGTCATAATATGCCTTTTTTTAAAAGCACGAGGCGGCTGGCATTGTTAGTAAGTACTGTGTTTACATTAAATGCTGTTTCTATTGCACAAAATGGTTTTCTTAAAGGAGAGATAAAAGACCAGGATATTCCGCTTGAGAACGTAACGGTAACATTTGCAGATAAAACGACTGTAACCAATTTTGGAGGTCAATTTTCCATTACAGTACAACCCGGTGCTTATACGCTGCTAATTACGCATGCCGGTTACAATAAAATTAAAAGGTCCATTATAATAAATACAGGAGAAACTCAATTCCTGCAATTCAATATGGTGAGAGCGGAACAACTGGGTGAAGTAGTGGTATTGGGTTCCCGGTCACTCATTCAAAGAAGTAATTTGAATACAACTGTTCCGGTGGACCTTATCTCATCGAAAGAATTGCTACAAACGGGTCAACATACATTAATTCAAATGATGAATTTTTCAGCGCCCTCTTTTAATGTTAGCCGTCAGAATTTATTTGAACCGGTAACACTACGCGCACTCGGCCCCGATCATTTACTGATATTACTCAATGGCAATCGTTATCACAATACGGCCTATATAAATGTTGACGCTATAAGAGGTACATTGGGACCGGGAGCTGTTGGCAATGACGTGAATGCTATTCCTTTTTCCGCCATAGATAAAATTGAGATACTGCGGGACGGCGCTTCTGCACAATATGGGTCTGATGCCATTGCAGGAGTAATGAATATTGAGCTGAAAAAAACAACCGGAAAAACGTTTATAAGCCTGCAATCGGGGCAACATTATAAGGGAGATGGAGAAACGATGACATTTGGAATCAATCGTGGAATTTCCATTGGTAAAAGTGTACCTGCCCGCAGACAGGGGTACCTGAACTTCTCAGGTGATTTCCGTTATCGAAAACCCACGCACAGAGGCGGCGAATATCTCGGAACCGTTTATTATAATATTCCACAAAATGCCATCCCAACTATCCGGGACAGTTTGATAGTTCTTGATAACGAAAAAATTAAGCAACGTGGCTTTAGCAGAAAAACACCTGTGAGCAATGATGGCAGTATTCAATTAAGCAGTGTAGGATTTTTAATAAATGGAGGATACCCTGTTAACAGCAGAGTTGAGTTATTTTGGACCGGTTCCATAAATTATCGTTATGCCGTTAACCGGGGAGCTTACCGTTTTCCAAAAACAATATCCCAGGTGAATACCGACCTGTATCCTGATGGTTTCAAATCAAAGCCTGTAATTAACAGCCGTAATATTTCGGCAATAGCAGGCGCCAGGGGTAAAACAAAAAGTGGATGGAATTGGGAATGGAACAGTGTATTTGGTGAAAATTCAAATAAACAGATAAGTAAGAATACCAACAATGCGTCTCAGTTTGCCATGGGCGCCAATGCTCCTACTGAATTTTATGGGGGCAGTCCTGTTTTTCTACAACAAACTAATACGATCAGCTTTGCAAAAAATTTGGCCCAAAAAAGTAAGGGTTTAAAATCCTTTACTATTGGTTTTGGCGCTGAATACAGGTTCGAAAATTTTCGCATGCTGCAAGGTGAAGAAGCTTCATGGAAAGATTATGATTCTTCCGGTATAAGGGCAGGCGGTGGAAGTATAAATCCAGATGATGTGGTAAATAAAAGCCGCCATGTTACAGGATTGTATGCTGAGCTGGAAACCGATATTAACGATCGCCTTCTTATTAATGCATCAGGCAGATACGAGTATTACAAAGATTTTGCAAGCAATCTTGCCGGTAAACTGGCCGTTCTATATAAATTCACTCCGGCATTTTCCCTACGAGGTGCTGTAAGTAATGGCTATCATGCACCAGCCCTTCAGCAGATCTATTTCAGCGCAACCCAGAACGGCTGGAAAAATATCGGGGGTGAAAATGTTCCGGTACGGCTCGGCATTTTTAGAAACAACAGCGATGTTGCCGGGGCATTTGGAGTAAAAAAATTACAACCTGAAAAGGCGATCAATCTGAGTGGCGGATTTACATCAAACATTTCACCGCATATCAGTTTCACTGTAGACGCATATTGGATACAAATTAAAAACCGTATTGTATTGAGCGGAATATTTGATAAGAGTAATCCTGATGTAAACAACATATTGGCAAATCGTCCGGATGTTGATCAGGTGCAGTTTGTTACCAATGCCATCCATACAAAAACCCGTGGAATAGACATTGTAATAGATGGCGATTGGAAGATTAAAAAGGCAAGCCTTGTATTCATGTTGGCAGCAAATTTCACTAAAACAAATATCTTTGGTGATATTCAAACTACCGATAAACTTCCCGCTGATTCATTAAACATAAACACTTTGTTTAACAGGGAAGAAAGAGAAAAGATGGAACATAGCCAGCCGGCAAGTAAAATAATTTTATCCGCAAATTATGAAAAAGGGAAAATAGGGCTTTTAATCCGAAGCACCCGGTTTGGAAAAACATCCATCGTTTTAAGTTCAAATGATACATCGCGTGATGAATTTTTTTCCGCTAAAATTTTAACCGACATCAGCATCAGTTATTCACCTAAAATATGGATATCTATAACCACAGGGATCAATAATGTGTTTGATGTGTATCCCGACCGGGTAAAAAATCATCTAAATACAAATCAGGGAATATTAATTTACAGTAACCAAGGCACTCCGTTTGGGTATAATGGTGGATATTATTTTGTGAATATGGCTTTTAATTTTTGACAGCAAACCTGAACGCTGCTGTCAATTTATGTGGTGCAAGCCATAGCCCCTCTTGTCAATGCTAATTATTTTTTAACAGTGGCGGACAATTTGGTAATGGGCGTTATTTCAACCTTACGAAATTCCACTTCTGCTCCTTCGGCCTGTAAAGCGATCTGGCCCTTTTCCGCCGTACAATTAAAGCCGTCATTTACCAGGTCGCCGTTTACCCACACCCGTATGGAATTTTTTAGGCATTCTACGACCATCCTGTTCCATTCTCCCAGAGGTTTTTCTGAGCCGTCTTTTAAGTTGCGTATCCTCCTTTCTTTACCTTCCGTTATGCCCCAGTTTGCTTTTGGCCCCCGTCTTTTTTCCATGGCAGGCACTGCTATATCTTCCACAATGCACCAGAAATCGCCGGCATTTTCATGCATCATTTGTACTTCAATGGATTTGGGAAACATTTTATAAAGGGAGCGGGGTACAGACGCAAACACCAGTACGCCACAATTGCCGGGTTTGCCCGCAAACCGGTATTCTACCGCTAGCCTGAAATTCTGGTAGATGGAATCGGTGATCAGATGACCATTGGGTTCGCCTAAGCTTACCAGCAATCCGTTTCTTACTATAAAAGGATTTCTTGCCACCGCATTGGTATCCATTTCCGGCACATCAATATGCCATCCGCTTAAATCGTGTCCGTTAAACAGACTGTGGGAGGGAGCTTGCGAAAACAGTTTCAACGGCAATAAGAGGGCGATGAAAAAAACAATCTTCATATGCAATTGCTGTTAAGTGATTTTGTAAAGATCATCCATCGTTGCTGTTGAGGCATCCGCCGGCAAATGTATGAATACTATTGTCATCGCAGACAGAAGAAACTGCAAAAAAAAACTAAGCTTTACGAAAAAGCTTAGTTTTTTTACCTGGTCTGGATCAACTAATTATTTATTTAATCTTCAGTACCGGTTTTAATTTAAAATTATCGGTTCCCTCCTGAAAAATGGACAGTGCAGCGTCAAAGTCAATCAGTAAAGAATCCAAAGAAGCGTTGAGCATTTTATTGAGCTTGATTTTTAAACCCGATTCCGCGCCACTGGGTATAGTTAAAGGATAAACGTTATCTCCAATTTTAATACTGTTCTCATTACCAAGTACGAAACGGATTTCTTTGAGTGTGCCGGTGGGCACAACGCCCTGAGCCAACAGTGTGTCAATGCCGTTTTGCAGATCCAGGAGGTTGTAAATACCTGCATGTGTCTCAAGTTGCATCCAGCCGGTTGAATCATTACTTAAATTTACGTTTACTTCCTTGATTTCTACATTTACTTCTGAGGCCTGATAGGGATTGTCTGTAAGCCTAACTTTTAAATGAGTAGAATCGTTGTTATTGTCTTTTTGGCAGGATGTTATTGCCAGCAGCATGCCAGCAGAAATAACCAGAAAACTAAAATTACGTACGAACATAAGGTATAAATTTGTCTGAGAAGTTGAAAAAATCATGCCACAATACCACAAAAAAATTAAAAAATAATCTTCGCCTGTTTAAATGCGCAGTTCTTACGGATGTTCAATTTGATTTGTTATCATAGATCATTAAATTTCAACTACTGATTACAGTGACTTTTATTCACTGATCTATTGAGGATATTTATTACACGCACCTATTTATCCCAATAAATGAAAAAAGAACCGGGAAGCGATGGGTGGCATGAGCAATACAAATCCCTGGCGTTGCTTTGAGAAAGGGGGATCATGAAAGAGGTATGTGTGCTGCTGTTTATGTTATGGCAGCTTACTGATCTCCTGGTAAAGTACCCGGAAGCAATCCCATGGGGCATTGCCTGCAGAAGTTTCTGCTGTATTTCCGTAAAAACCTTTCAGAAAACCATTGGCGCCGGACCATACGGTTTGAACCATTCCCCGAAACCTTGATTTCATTTCAGGCGTTGATCCATGTCTGAAACTAATCATATCATTGAGTTGGCTTACTGCAATAGAAGGGCTCCGCCAGGGACAGGTAACCACGTCAAATCCTTTCATGGCAAAATACACTGCCGTTTTATCGGGGCGTTCATAATGCCAGTCGCATATTACAACGTCTTTGGGGATCATATCAATTGCACGGTGGGTATTATTATGACTGGCTTCCCACATACCCAACCCGGTAGTATATCCGTCAATCAGCCTGTCGCCCCATATCCATAGCTTTTTCCATGAAGCAGCAAGATGATCGTGTATACGGGTTACTTCCCCGGCAAACAGCTCAGCCTTGTCTTTTCCTCCGCAACGCGGACATCTGGCATCACCAATATAAAATACTTCATCCATACCGGCATGAAAAGCATCTGTTTCAAATGCATCACAAATCTCATCTATCAATGCAAAAACAACTTTATGAACGCCGGGATGTAACGGACAGTAGCTCTTGCAATACAAACTGTCTGCATTAGGCCATACATATTTCTCTGGCATTTTTACATGTGGTGTTTCGTCAAACTGCGGGTATTTCAATAAAAGATTAGACGTTTTGTTCGCCCAGGACTGGTGTCCCAGCAAGTTAACCTGCGGTATTACCTGGATACCGTTGGTCCGGCAGGCAGCTACTATCTTTTTAACATCGGCTTTTGATAGTGCAATACTGTCACGCAATTCGGGGTGACTGGTGTATTGATAATTGTAATCTACACGAAGGATCAGTGTATTTACTTTGCGGGGCGTCAGTTCCTTATTAATAAAAGTTACAAATGAATCCAGTCCTGGTGGCGTTGGCGCCGCAATGCAAAACCCGCGCACAGGGAGCATGCTGTCTAAGGAATTTTGAGCGAAAGCAGCACTGCTTGCCATAAAAATGAACAGGGGAAGCAGGAAAGAGATGCTTGTTTTTTTCATAAACCAATTTACTGCATTTTTGTTTGTTTAAGACAGTCCGGCGCAACAAAACAATTTAATTTTGACACATAGGAACATAGGAACACATAGTGTGCCTGGGTAACTTACAATGTTCATATCTGACGCCTGGTGCAAAAGATGCAAATTGTTCATAAAATTATAGCATTTCTTTTAGGTATAACCCCAACTTTTACCTTTATTCGCCTTGTGTAGCCGCGAGGGTTTTTGAAAGCAATGATTTGTATGGAACGCTGCCGGTAAAATTAATTTGAAGGTGAAGAGATTCTTTTTATTCGCTGCGTTCCTGGTACCCTGGTTCATTATACCAGTAATATTATCCGCGCAGGATAAATCACATCCCAATATCATCTTTTTCCTAGTTGATGATATGGGCTGGCAGGACACTTCGGTTCCTTTCTGGAAGGAAGAAACACCTCTTAACCGGCTGTACCACACTCCGGCAATGGAACGGCTGGCAGCTTCGGGCATGAAATTTACGCAGGCTTATGCCAGTAGTGTGTGTTCGCCTACCCGTGTGAGTTTGATGACAGGAATGAATGCCGCACGGCACCGGGTAACCAACTGGACTTTGCGCAAAAATGCCTCTAACGATGCGAAGGACGATGTGCTGGAGTATCCTTTGTGGAATGTGAATGGATTATCACCCCTGCCCGGTATTGAACGCACTGTTTATGCTACGCCGTTGCCGGCTATTTTACGAAACAACGGGTATTATACCATTCATAGCGGTAAAGCTCACTGGGGTGCTATTGGAACCCCGGGAGCTGATCCCCGAAATCTGGGCTTTGATGTGAACATTGCCGGTCATGCCGCAGGCGGGCCTGCTACTTACCAGGGGCTGAATGATTTTGGCAACAATTCACCCGGCAGCGACAAACAGGTCTGGGCTATTCCAGGCCTGGAAAAATACTGGGGACAGAATATTAACCTGAGCGATGCGCTTACCAAAGAGGCTATCCTCGCAATGGACACTGCCCGCTCATTGCATAAACCATTCTATTTGTATTTGTCGCATTACGCCGTACATGTTCCATTGGAAGCCGATCATCGTTATTACAAAAAATACAAAGACCGGGGTTTACCCGAAAGCGAGGCACGCTATGCTTCTATGATAGAAGGAATGGACAAGAGTTTAAATGATATTTTGAATTATGTTGATGAAAAAGGTATGGCTGATAATACGATCATCATTTTTATGTCAGACAACGGCGGGCTGAGTGCACATGCCCGTGCAGGTAAACCGCATACCCATAACGCTCCGCTCAGCAGCGGAAAGGGCTCTGCATATGAAGGCGGTATACGGGCGCCTATGATGGTAAGATGGCCGGGAGTTACCAGAGCCGGCGGTTCGTGTAACCAATATATTATAGCTGAAGATTTCTTTCCGGCCATCCTTTCTTTGGCGGATATAAAAATGCCTGAGACGGTGCAATCTGTTGATGGTATTTCTTTTACTGATCTTTTGAAAGATCCGCAGGCTAAAAGAAAAGGCCGGAACCTGTACTGGCATTTCCCCAATAACTGGGGACCAACAGGGCCCGGTATCGGAGCAACGAGCACTATTCGTTCGGGCGACTGGAAATTGATTTACTATTATAAAGATGCACGGACAGAATTGTTTAATATTGAGGACGATATTGGCGAACAGCATGACCTGGCTCAACAACATCCTGTTATAGTGAAAAAGCTGGCAGCCACGTTAACGGCATATTTAAAAGAAGTAAAAGCCCAAAAGCCGCTGTATAAAGCAAGCGGTAAGCCGGCGCCTTGGCCGGGTGAATAAACATCGCTGTAAATGCAAATACAAAAAAGGGAGCATGAAAATAAAATACTTTTTTGGGATACTGATCTGGTTTGGGTTAACAGAAAATATTGCAGCGCAAACAACAGATGTTTTTACCTGGTGGAATCCGGCGCGCAATGCATTTCCGGTTCTTGAAGGACAGGCATGGCCGGTGGAAGTGAAAAGCTTTTACGACCGTTTACCAGCAAGAGCCGAACAAACCGTAAGAAAATCGGTGTGGAATCTGTCGCGCCATAGCGCCGGTTTGTACATTAAATTCAAATCGAATGCCAGTAATATCGTGGTTCGGTACGGGGTAACTTCAACAGGCAATTTCGCCATGCCGCATATGCCGGCTACCGGTGTGAGTGGGGTTGACCTGTATGCTATTGATCATAGTGGAAGATGGGTGTGGGCGCCGGCGAAATATACATTTGGTGATACCATAACATACCAGTTCTCTAATATTGAAGCAGACAGGCAATTCAAAGGAAGAGATTGCGAGTTCAGGCTGTTCCTGCCGCTATACAATGGCGTTAGCTGGATGGAAATTGGCGTGCCCGAAGGAACCACGTTTATTCCACTACCGCTTTCGGAAGAAAAACCGGTAGTGGTCTATGGCACTTCCATAGCACAGGGCGGTTGTGCATCCCGGCCCGGTATGGCATGGACGGCCATACTGGAAAGGCAGTTGGATTATCCTTTGATTAATCTTGGTTTTTCGGGCAACGGAAGATTAGAAAAACCAGTGATTGATCTGATGACGGAGATTGACGCGAAAATATACGTGCTCGATTGTTTACCCAACCTGGTGAATATTCCAGATAAGGAGTTGGAAACCAAAATTCGGGAAGCGGTGAAAGGCCTTCAGTCCAAACGCCCATCCATACCTGTACTTTTGGTTGAGCACAGCCTGGGCGCCCATTCAGATATCATCAATGCAAAAAGAGTGGAAGATTGTGAGAGGTCTACCAAAGTGCTGCAGCAAACCTTCGCGAAGCTAAAAGATGAGGGCGTTAAAAATATCTATATATTATCCAGTGCATCACTGGGCATGGATATTAATTCAACCGTAGATGGCAGTCATCCTACGGACCTGGGTATGAAACAACACGCCGACGCGTATACGAAAGCCATTCGTGATATCGTGCATGAGCCAGCAAACCCGGCTTATACTACTACGCAACCTATTGTACAAACCCGCGATGGGTACGACTGGCGTGCAAGACATAACGCCATCCTCGACCTCAATAAAAAATCACCACCACGCAATGTCATTATTGCAAATTCTATTATTCACTACTGGGCCGGTGAGCCCAAAGACCCGATTGCACGGGGAGAAGATTCGTGGAACCGCTACCTGGCGCCATTGGATCTCAGGAATATGGCATTTGGCTGGGACAGGATAGAGAATGCGTTGTGGCGGGTATATCACGGCGCATTAAACGGATATACTGCAAAGCACGTGGCGGTAATGATTGGCACCAATAATCTATCAATTAATAGCGATAAGGAGATCATAGCAGGATTAAAACTGTTGGTAGAAGCCATTCAACTGCGTCAGCCGGAAACAGCCATATTGCTGTCCGGCATATTTCCAAGAAGGAATATGGAAAAAAGAGTAAAGAAGATCAATGAAGAAATTACAAAACTGGCAACGGCAATGAAGATTACTTATATTAACCCCGGCCAGGTATTGCTTACCGCCACTGGTAAAATTGATGAGAGTTTTTTTAGCGATGGGCTGCATCCCAATGCGGCGGGTTATAATAAGCTGGCGCCGGTACTGGCAGCTTACCTGAAAAAGTAATAGAATTTAACCGTTCTCTCGTGAAGAGACGTATTTCAAATTAGGTGAGCAGAGCTTTCGGGCGCCTGCCCGACTGAAGTCATTCAGGCGGGGTTACTTTTTCCACAAAAAGCAACAGAAAGACAAAACAAAAAAGCAGGGTTAAAATATGTTGAAAGTGCAGCATGGTAATTTACTAATGACTAGTTGCCAGCATAGTATGTTATTGACAATGCGCATCTCCTGAGAAATATTGATCTTTTTAATCAGATCCTCGCGTTTTCTGTATGGCGTATATATAATTAGAAAACCGGGAACGGGCTGTATTTGCTTTTGGGCCTTTTCTTTTTGGGGCAGGTAAAAAAGAAAATATATCTTTCAAACTTTAATGCCCAGGGTCATTATAAACCATAATCCATCAGCATGAAGTACCTGATTTATGTAAGTTTAATTTTTAGTTGTTCTGTTATTCATGGACAGGAAAAGCCATTTCACTGGCAGCAGGTAGCGCCTGGTGTTTGGAAAGCATCAGCCGGTGTTCCGGAAAAAATCAGTCCCCTAAGCATTGCAGATGTGAAACCCAATACGCAGGCGCTTTCTAAATTGGGTGAACCGGCTTTCCCTGTAAACTTACAGCAAAGTGTAAGCGAAATTTTTGATGCCAAAACACTGCTTCGGTTTCCCCTGGAAAAAGAAGAACAACTTTTTGGACTTGGGTTGAATTTTAAATCGGTTCAGCAAAGAGGCACTATTAAAGAATTGCAGGCAGATCATTATGGCGGAAAAGATGATGGCCGCACCCATGCGCCTGTTGCACTGTATATATCTGATAAAGGCTACGGTATTTTAATCAATGCCGCACGCCGCATTAAAGTATATGCGGGTATAGCAGTTAGAAAGGATAGCAAAAATCCACCAGAGGAAATGAACCGCAACACGCAGCCCAACTGGGATCCGCAACCTTACTCCGATGCGGTGGAAGTAGTGGTACCCGCACCCGGTACGGAAGTTTATGTGTTTGCAGGCAGCAATGCACTGGAGGTGGTGCAGCGCTATAACCTGTTTTGCGGCGGAGGTGTATTGCCACCCAAGTGGGGACTGGGCTTTACACAACGCACGCCCGCGCTTTTTTCCGGCAAGCAGGTTATGGAGGAAGTGGATGCTTTTGAACAAAGAGGATATCCTTTAAGCTTTGTAGGACTGGAGCCCGGCTGGCAAACCTATTCCTATCCCAATAATTTTGTTTGGGACAGCACCCGTTTCCCCCAACCTCAACAATTTGTTCGTGGATTGCTGGATAAGAACATCAGGGTTAACCTGTGGATCAATCCTTATGTATCTTCTCATTCACCGATTTACAAAAATATTTTGTCGTACACCGGCACACACACGGTATGGGCGGGCGTAGTGCCCGATCTTACCCTGCAACCGGCACGGGATCTGTATAAAAAACTTTTTTTGGAGCAGCATCTCAACATTGGCGTATCTGGATACAAGGTTGATGAAACAGATGGTTATGATGTATGGCTTTGGCCCGATGGCGCTAAATTTCCTTCCGGGCTGGGCGGCGAGCAAATGCGCCAGGTGTATGGATTACAGTTCCAGAAAATGACGGACCAGTGGTTTCGTGAAAAAAATCAGCGCACGTATGGATTGACAAGAGCTTCAAATGCAGGCGCTCCGTCTTTACCTTACGTGATCTACAATGATTACTACAATCATCGTGATTTCATAACCGCTTTATGCAACAGCAGTTTTACGGGTGTATTGTGGACGCCTGAAGCCCGTTCTTCCAAAACATCAGAAGAATGGCTGCGTAGAATGCAGTCGGTATGTTTTTCACCCATGGCTATGCTCAACGCATGGGCCGATGGTACCAAGCCCTGGACCTTTGCCGATGTGGCAGATGAAGTGAAATCGGTAATGCTGCTGCGTATGCAATTGCTGCCTTACCTGTACAATGCATTCGCACAATATCATTTTGAAGGAAAGCCACCGGTGCGGGCCATGAACCTTGAAGAAGGGTTCTTTTTTAATGCGAAAGCAGAAAGAGGAAATTTGAACTCATCCGACAATCCTTACGAAACGGCTATAAAACAGGATATTAGAGATCAGTTTATGCTGGGCGATTATTTACTGGTAGCGCCTATGTTCGCCGGTGAAACAACGAGGAAGGTAGTGTTGCCCAAAGGCAACTGGTATGATTTTTATACCGGCCAGTTGGCAGGAAACGGTAGTGTTATTGAAATTGAACCCGGATTCAAAAAGATTCCCTTGTTTGTAAAAGACGGTGGCATTATAGCCCTGATACCGCCGGTATTGCATACGCCCCGTAAGGATGAAATATTACCTTTAACCCTTAAACATTATGGGCGGGCAGAAAACAGCATACAATTGTATGATGATGACGGTGAAACTTTTGACTATGAAAAAGGCGGTTATGCGACGGCGTTACTGTCGGTAAAAAAAGACAAAAAAGGAAAGTTAAAAGGTTCGGCAGTATTGCCAAAGGGTAAATCTTTTCATTACAATAAAGTGGAATGGGTGTTTATGACGGAGTAGAAGAGAAAGGTGAAACGACAAAGGAGAAAGGAGAAGCTGTCTTTGTCTCTCACTTTTCACCTCTGACTTCTCACTTTTCACCTCTCACCATAATTCCAGATATGAGAAAGATCATTATAAACACATTATTGCTATACATCTTCGTTTATGCATCCGCCTTTGCGCAGCAGGAGCGGCAACAAAGCGCATGGCATGGCTTTGTTAAACACAGTTTTGTTTTTGAGGGAAGGCAGGCACGTATTGTAGCACCGCAACAGGCTTTGCCGGGAAACCCGTGGGTATGGCGGGCCTATTTTCCCGACTGGCATACCGAAATGGACAGTATACTTTTATCGCGTGGTTTTCATATTGCATATATAGATTGCAGCGATATGTTTGGCAGCGCCGAAGCCATGCAGGTATGGGAAAAATTTTACGATTATCTTATACATGAAAAGCAGTTTGCAGAAAAGCCGGCATTGGAAGGCGTAAGCCGGGGTGGACTGTATATATATGCCTGGGCCAAACTAAATCCGGGCAAGGTAAGCTGTATTTATGCTGAAGCGCCTGTATTAGACATTAAAAGCTGGCCCGGCGGCAAAGGAAAAGGCAGTGGCAGTGATGCCGACTGGAAAAAACTATTCAAAGCATATAATTATACAGAAGAGCAGGCAATGGCCTTTGCCGATAACCCGGTTAACAACCTGGAGGCATTGGCCGCGTATAAAGTACCTGTTGTGCACGTAGTGTGTGAAAGAGACAGCATAGTGCCATTGGCTGAAAATACAGCTATATTGGAAAAGAATTATAAAAAATACGGAGGCAATATTCGCGTGGATTATATGACGGAAGGCGTGAATGATGTGGGACATCATTTTACGATTAAAGACCCTGAGCAATATGCGGATTTTATTTTCAATCATACGATCCCTTTAAAGCAAACGCTTTCTAATGAAAAGTTTGTGCACAGCTATGGCAGCCTGAACAATACATTTTACCAGGTCGAAGAAAAAAAGGAACTGACGGTTGCTTTCTTAGGCGGTTCCATAACGCAAAACCCCGGCTGGAAAGATAAGACGGCCAAATACCTGCAGGAAGTTTATCCGCAAACAAGGTTTAATTTTATATATGCGGGCATTGCATCCCTGGGAAGTGTGCCGCATGCTTTTCGTTTGCAAACAGATGTATTGAATAAAAGCAAGGTTGATCTGCTGTTTGTAGAAGCGGCGGTAAACGATTTGGCTAATCAAACGCCGGTGGCACAACAGCAAAAAGCAATGGAAGGCATCATAAGGCACGCACTTACGGCTAATCCTTATATGAATATTGTGTTAATGGCTTTTGCAGACGAAGACAAGATCAGGGATTATAAAAATGGAAAAATACCCGCAGAAGTAGCCTTGCACGACCAGGTGGCAAAGTATTACCAACTTGCCTTTCTTAATCTTGCACACGAAGTGCAGCAGCGTATTGCTAAGAAAGAGTTTACCTGGGAAGCTGATTTTAAAGACCTGCATCCTTCGCCTTTTGGCCAGGAAATTTATTTTCAAGCTATTAAAGCACTTTTAAAAAAGGCTGGCGAGGAATATAAAAAAGAAGGATTGGTTCCTGTAAAACTTCCGGCGGCCAAATATAAAGCAGCTTATGATAATGGAAGATATGTAAGCGTGGATAAGGCCACTGCGCTGAAGGATTTTTCGCTGAACGCCAACTGGCATCCGCTTGACAAAGGAGGAACCAGGCAGGGCTTTGTGCATGTGCCCGTACTTGAATCAGGTAAGGCCGGTGCATCTTTTGGTTTTTCATTTACAGGAACTGCTGCGGGCATTGCTATTGTTGCGGGTCCGGATGCGGGAATGATAAAATATTCGGTGGATGGAAAGCCTGCCAAAACCATTGATCTGTACACACAATGGAGTGGGGGATTGCATCTGCCCTGGTACCTGGTATTGGCCGATGGTTTACCAAAGAGGAAACATATATTGAAGGTGCAGATCATAGCTCAAAAGAACAATGATTCGAAAGGAAATGCCTGTCGCATTGTACATTTTTTGGTGAATGAATAATAATGTTCAATAGGTTAAACAGGGTATCATAAAACAGAGTTAACTATATTTATATCATAAAATATCATTTCAGTTATGCTGGACAATACAAAAAAAATACGCGTTTTGGTTGTAGGTTGTGGCAATATGGGAAGTTCCCATGCAATGGCTTATCATCATCTTGATGGTTTTGAAATCTGTGGCCTGGTTTCTGGTGGAAGCACTAAAGAAATCTTGAATGAAAAGTTGGGCGGTGGATACGACCTGTATAACGATTTTGACCTGGCCCTGGAAGCCACAAAGCCCGATGCGGTATGCATATCTACCTATCCCGATACGCATGAACGCTTTGCTGTTAAAGCCATGGAAAAAGGCTGTCATGTATTTGTTGAAAAGCCCATCGCGGATTCTGTTGCCGCTGCGGAACGTGTGGCGGAAGCGGCCCGTAAAACCGGAAAAAAATTAGTAGTCGGTTATATCCTCAGACACCATCCTTCATGGGAGCGATTTATTGAAGAAGCGCATAAGCTGGGTAAGCCTTTGGCCATACGGATGAACCTGAACCAGCAGAGCAGCGGTAAAATGTGGACACTGCACCGCAACCTTATGAAGTCACTGAGCCCTATTGTTGACTGTGGAGTGCATTATATTGATGTGATGTGCCAGATGACCCGTTCAAAACCTGTGCAGGTATACGCTATAGGAGCGCGGCTAACCGAAGAAATCCCGGCAGGCAATTATAATTACGGACAATTGCAAATTCGCTTTGAAGACGGATCGGTAGGATGGTATGAAGCAGGATGGGGACCCATGATCAGTGAAACAGCGTTTTTCGTGAAAGATGTAATTGGCCCCAAGGGATCAGTATCTATAGTTGCCAGAACAGCGGGAGCGAGCGGAAAATCTGATTCTATTGATGCCCATACCAAAACAGAATCGCTGCTGGTGCATCATGCGGAATTAGACGCGGATGAAAAGTTCGCAAAGGAAGATGAATGGATCAACCTGGAAGACGAACCCAACCACCAGGAGCTATGCGACCGCGAACAACTTTATTTTCTGAAAGCCATTAATGATGATATTGATCTCATCAATCATATGGAAGATGCGGTTAACAGCCTGCGGATTGCTTTTGCCTGCGATGAATCGGTGCGTACAGGTAAGGTTGTAGCATTGGGGTAAGCAGGAGTGAATATACGAATAGAATGCTTTGAGATCGCGCAGGTCTTCCAAAAAGAAGTGGAAAAACCGGAACCGTAGAAATTTTTCAGGAAGAATTCTGCTCGTTTTGGGAATTGATTATCATTTCCATTACCTTTGCCACCCTTTCAGCCGTTTGCCTGAAGGGGAAGGCAAAAAAGTAAAGTTCGGGAGGTAGTTCAGCCCGGTAGAATACGTGGTTTGGGACCACGGGGTCGCAGGTTCGAATCCTGTCCTCCCGACCTGTAAAACAACAGAATCCGCACTCACATTGTGTTTGCGGATTTTTATTTACATTATGTAGCAGATTATGTAGCAAATAAGGTAATAATTATTGGTCGTTAGGAAATTAATTTATACCTTGAATTTCAACCCAAAAACGATCTAAACCATTCCAATCTGCAAAGGAGTGGATTAAGTCTTACTCCAATCAGCTATCCGTTTTTCCAGATGAAAGCCCGAATAAATTATTGCTTCTCAATCACAGTACTTTTATCGGGGTTCAATACCGCTATTTCTATGAGCAGATTAACAGCATCCTGGATAAAATGGGTCTGGGTGTTTTACCACCTTTATTGAATGATTTGGCTACAATCAGAATATTTGAACCAGCATCCAAACTCCGTTCCCTGGAATTAATGGAGCAGTTTTTTGGCATCAACCACAGTCGTAAGAGCTATTACAAAATAGCACCTCAATGTATTAAACTGAAAGAAACAGTATTGCAGAAAATTGTTGCTTTTGCCACTACGGTAGGCGTATCGGTTACAAACTATGGCTCACCGGTTCTTCCGTATTTTAAAAAATACTCAAAAAAAAGATAAGCTGTTTCATTGGATGCCGCCGTTGGGGAATGCATCGGACGGTTTGTCATTGCTACACGGTTTTTATACCCCAGCAGGCTGTTTACTTTAATAGCATGATTAAGCGCTACCCAACGCTTAGGGGTATCTTCGGCGCCTCCGGAAACGAGGAAGGGACGCGGCGCCATCAACGCATGCAACTCCTGTAGGTTGTATCCTTCTTCCACCAGCCTGGGATATAATCCCGTCGCCGGGTTTTGTTCGGTGATCATTCCTCTTTTGCGCCAGGGCCGGGGATGCCAGCCCAGGTACCAGGGTTCCCAGTAATTGACGTCCCGGCGAGATTCATCGAATACGATCCCCGGATCGGACCATACGGCACAAGCAAATTTTTCAAAAAGGCAGGAAGCAAACATGGCCCATTTGCCGCCGAAGGAATGGCCCATGATGCCGATCCGTGCGGGGTCAACCTCCGGCCTTCTGGAAAGTACATACCACGCATTGGCTGCTGCGCAGGCCAGCATGGACAGGGGCGCTACCGTTGCATTGTCAATGCCGGGATAGTATATCGAAAAGGTCTGTGCCTTTGAGGCTGCCGCTGTTCCCAGCGAAAGCGTCACGAATCCTCTTTTTGCCAACTGGTATGCAAAATCGCGGTTGGGTTGATCGGCTTTCCCCATTCCAATCGCAGTTTCAGGCTCGTAATAAACGGTAATGACCGCCGGTCTTTTTTCTTTTCCGCCGGGAACCAGTAAATATCCTTCTGTTGCTTCATCGGGCGTCCAGAAAAACTGTACGCGGTATTGTGTAAACCCATCTCTGCGTACCGAATCAATGACCTTCATTTCCTGTTCTTCCAATAACGGGGGCCACTGACCCATCAGTTGATGCCATCGTGCCAGTATTTCGTTCCGTCGTTTCTTCCAGTTGCCCGGCGTTTTTACGCTGTGCCCGTCGTAAAATTGCAGCGGGGAGCGATAGGTTCCGTACCGGTCTTCAAATTCATTGGGAGGAGTAAAAAACGGAGCCAATTTTTCCCAGGCAGCAGCCTGTTCCGTTTTAAGATTGTCCTGTCCGCTCAAAAAGAGGGAACAAAAAACGGCGGGAAAAAGCAATAGGGCAATTCTCATAAAAATTCATTTCATTTCGTTTTGGCCGTCAGCTATAGCATGGCTTTTTTAAAGCTATGACATATTATCCATAATTTTATTAGCTTTATACGCCAGACTAACATACTACAAGCATTGCCATTCGATATTACGATATTGCTGCAGCAGGTGTCATGCGACGATGAAGCGGCCTTTCGCAGGGTCTTCGATCATTACAAAGCACCGTTTTACAGTGTTGCCTTTAAGATGACCCATACCGCAGGCATCGCTGAAGAAATTGTTCAGGAAGTTTTTGTTACGCTTTGGGTAAAAAGAAGATTAGCAGCCCGCGCAAAAAATCCGGAAGGCTATATTTTTACTATTCTTCATAACTGCATATACGCGCATTTCAGAAAGCTTGCGCAGGAAAGACAATTAAAATCAAAGATCGTGCAGGCCACAGAAGAGAGTGTAAATCCGGTAGAGACCTTATTACTCGAAAAAGAGCACAGGATCATTCTTGAAAAAGTGATCAGCGGGCTTCCTCCTCAGCAGAAGATCATTTACCAATTGGCCAAGCAGGAAGGAATAAGCAGGGAAGAGATTGCCAGGAGGTTAAACATTTCTCCTAATACCGTAAGGAATCATCTCGCCGCCGCGGTAGAATATCTGCGGGTTTGCCTTAAAAAGGAAGCCTCCGCTATTATATGGGCCGTTATCTGGATGTATGTATAAATTTTTGCAACCGGTTTGCTTAAAATTATTTTTCACACCACTGGTACATTTTATTCTCTCCTTCATCATAGATCATAAGGGATGCGTGTTTCCAACTAAAAGAATCAGTATGAGGCCTTCAAAGACCAGGGTAGCGTATTTGTTAGAAATTTATTCAGAGGGTAAAGCCACGGCCGAAGAAGAACAGGAGCTTTTTAACTGGGTGGTAAAAGGAAATGAAAAGCCGGTAAAGGAACATATTGAAAAGCTGATTTCTTCTGATAATTTTGGTGAAGCGGCTTTAACTGTAGACTGGGAGCGATTGTACCAGCAGGTATTGAAAGAAAGGAATGCAGGGGATAATCAGCCGGTAGTAAGAAAAATGACATGGATACGCTGGGCTGCTGCAGCAATTGTTTTGCTGGCGGGAACTGGATACTATTTTTTTACGGCCCATAAAGGAAATGATCAAAAGGCGCTGACAAATATTGAACGAGTAAAAATGGATGATATCGCGCCGCCTGACGCGGTTAATGCGGTGCTTACTTTAGACAATGGGCAACGCATCATTTTAGACAGCTCGGGTACCGGGATGTTGGTGGAGCAGGGATCTGTAAAGGTGATGAAGTTGCCGGATGGGCAAATCTCCTATAGGGGGAGCAGTAAAGAAATGCAATACAATACACTAAGCAATCCCAGGGGCAGCAAAGTCATTGGACTAACGCTGGCCGACGGAACCAAAGTATGGCTGAACGCAGCAAGTTCCCTGAGATACCCTACCGCATTTACAGGTAAGGAAAGAAAAGTGGAAATCACCGGTGAGGCCTATTTTGAAGTGGCACATGATCCCGCTTTACCTTTTATTGTAAGTAAAGATGGAACAACAGTGCAGGTGCTGGGCACTCATTTTAATGTGAATGCATACGATGATGAGCATTCCCTGAATGTTACCTTACTGGAGGGAAGCGTAAAGGTTGGTACCATCTACGGCCGGCAACCTAAAGTGATCGGACCGGGAGAGCAGGCGCAGGTGGGCAAAGACGGGGCTATTGAACTGGTGAATTCGGTTGATACAGAGGAGGTGATGGCCTGGAAGAATGATTTATTTTCTTTTAAAGGAGAAGGCATTGAAAGCATTATGCGACAGGTATCCCGGTGGTACGATGTGGATGTGATTTTTGAGAAGCAGGTGACCGAAAAATTTTATGCTGAGGTGTCCAGGAGCACGAATGTTTCCATGCTGCTGAAAATGCTGCAGGCAACCAGGTCTGTGCACTTTAGCATTGAAGGAAAAACAATAAGGGTAACACCATAAAACTCATTTCGTAACTCAAATAAAGGTTGCAAAGATTGAGAACAGCTTAAGAAAAAGCCAGCTCCTCTGGAACAGGAACTGGCCGGGCATCTGAGCTGACTCAGCAATAATAAAAACAATGGGTGCTGTTTTACTATTTCATCAACTCAAACTAAACAAAGTTATGCTAAATGCTTTTTACCGGCCGCTGTATTTTAAGCAGCGGTTTGTTATCAAAACGCTGCGGATTATGAATTTGGTAACCATCATGCTCCTCGCGAGCTGCCTGCAGATAAGTGCGCATGTCAGTTCCCAGGGAATTACGCTGAATGTCAGGAATGCTCCTTTGGAAAGGGTATTCCGGGAGATTAAGAAGCAAACCGGTTATACATTTATATATACCGAAACGATACTGAAAGAGTCAAGGAAAGTAAGTGTACAGGTGAAAAATTCCTCTCTTAAGGAAGCGCTTGCCATCTGTTTTGTTACCCAGCCTTTCACCTATAAGATAATTGACAAAACCATTGTGTTGCAGCCCCGCGAACCTGCAGCAGCCGGTATGGCCTCCGAAAGTGCAGAAACACTTTTGCCTCCTCCAATTGAAATTCATGGAAGAGTGGTCAATGAGCGGGGCGAACCACTGCAAAATGTATCGGTATTGATTGCAGCCACGAAGACGGGGGTTGCCACGAATGCCGACGGACGATTTACGCTGACTGCTCCCGATGATAAAAACATTGTGCTTCAAATTTCAAGTGTTGGATTTAAGACAAAGACAGTAACAGTAGGGAAGGAAACTGAAATCAACGTGGTTTTAGAGTTAGATGTTTCCGGATTAACTGATATAGTTGTGGTGGGCTATGGAACACAAAAAAAAGTGAATCTGACTGGGGCCGTGGATGTGGTTTCGGGTGAGCAGCTTGCCAATAGGCCGGCGCCCAATGTATCCCTGCTGCTCCAGGGTGTATCGCCTAATCTGAATATCAATCTCAACGGTTTCGGTGGTGAGCCGGGCGCCTCACAGGTCTGGCAGATACGGGGAGTAGGCTCTATATCCGGTAATACGATGCCACTCATCCTGGTGGATGGTGTGGAGAGCAATGTCAATTACCTCGACCCGGAAACGGTTGAAAATATTTCGGTGCTCAAGGATGCATCAGCCTCTGCTGTGTACGGCTCCCGCGCCGCTTTCGGCGTGGTACTCATCACCACCAAAAAGGGCGGCAAAGACCAGCCTTCACGGTTCGGCTACAGCAATAACATCTCTTTTTCGGCGCCCATCTATGTACCGGATATGGAAAGCTCCCTGGTATATGCCACAGCCTTTAACCAGGCGCGGGCCAATGCGGGGCTTACGCCCACTTTTCCGGATGAGCAGGTAGAACGTATAAAGGGTTATATAGACGGAACCTACCCCTATGAATACGACCCGGATAATCCACCCTACAGCCAGTGGCGCGGGCGCTGGAACGGCAATGCCAATTACAACTGGACCCGCGAATATTACAAGAAATACGCCCTTCATCAAAAACATAACGTTAGCCTGAATGGCGGCGATCGTAAAAACCAGTATTATGTCAATGCCGGCATCTTCGATCAGCCGGGCGCGTACAGTTGGGGCGATGACGGGTTCAAGCGGTATAATCTGCTGGCCAATTTGAAATCGCAGGTTGCCGACTGGATATCCTTTGATTTCAGCACCAGGTATGCCCGTACAGAAACCAATGTGCCGATAGGGATGGTAGGACTTGAACGTACCTACACCTGGTCACAGTTCATTGATTTCTGGCCCACCATGCCCAAATACAATATAGACGGCTCTGTTGCCAACCCGCTGATGCTGGTGCTGGAGAAGGGCGGGCGCATCGTTACAGAAAATCATGATCTGTGGATGAACCTCGGTACAGAGATAGAGCCGGTGAAAGGTTGGAAAACCAACCTGTATTACCGTTACAATTACCGATGGGGTTCCGAGACCCGCAATCCCAAACCCGTTCCCGTACCCATTCCCAATGGCGCTACTGGCAATATCGGGGAGGCGTCGAACGGGTACCGGTCTGTTTTGAACCAGGGTCAGTACGATAAGGTCACGGCGTTTACCTCCTATGAAAAGCAACTCAGCAGTCATTATTTTAAAATATTAGCCGGTTACGAACAGGATGCCAATAAGAACCGTGCGCTTAATGGTTATAAAGCGAATCTGATTACCGACCGGGTGCCGTCCATCAGCACGGCAACGGGCGACTTTACACTGAGCGATGGAATGAACCATTGGGCTACCCGGGGTGTATTTGGAAGGATCAATTACAATTTCGACGGGAAATACCTGTTTGAGGCAAGCGGCAGATATGATGGGTCCTCCCGCTTCGCTACCGGCCAGCGCTGGGGGCTTTTCCCCTCTGCATCGGCAGGTTATAATATTTCCAGGGAGTCCTTCTGGCAGCCTGTTTCACCTTATGTCAACACGCTCAAATTACGGGCATCCTACGGTTCACTGGGTAACCAGAACGTGGCGAACTACCTTTACCTGCCCACCATTCCTATTGCCTACCGCCGGAATGCAAGCAATTTTAGCAACCCCGGCTATCTCATTGGCAATGAAGTGCCCCTATATGCATCTGCCCCGGCGATGGTTAGCGATAAGCTTACCTGGGAAACCATTACGACCTTCGACATAGGTATAGAAGCAGGATTTATAGACAACCGGCTCGAACTGGTGTTCGACTGGTACAACCGCACAACGTCCGATATGCTGGGACCCTCCGTACAGTTACCTTCGGTGCTGGGCGCCACGGTGCCCCAAACCAACAATGCTAAATTAGCTACCAAAGGGTTTGAGCTGTCGCTGGGCTGGAAAGACCGCCTGTCTGACCATCTCTCCTATGATCTGAGGCTGGTGGTGGGCGATTCCAGGACCACTATACTGGAATACCGCAATGAATCGGGCTCGATCAATAGCTGGTATAAGGGACGCATATACGGCGACCAATGGGGGCTGACTACCGACCGGATGCTACAGAAAGCAGGCGAGCCTATGCCCGATCAATCTTTTTACTATGCCACCTGGGGGCCGGGCGATATCATTTACAAGGACCTGGATGGCAATAACGTTATTAATGAGGGCGCACGTACGCTTGCCGACCATGGCGACCTTTCCGTGATCGCTAATATCAGGCCCCGGTACAACTATGGATTATCCGGCAATCTCAGGTGGAAAGGCTTCGATCTCAGCATGCTGTGGCAGGGTGTGGGCAAGCGGGAGTTTCTGCCTGATGTTAACGCGGAATATTTTTGGGGATTGAACATAGGACCAAGCAATTCGGGCATTTTTAAAGGCGGGCGTATGCTGGATTACTGGCGTCCTGCCGATGAAACCAACCTGCTGGGACCAAATACGGAAGCATATTTCCCCAAACCTTATTTTTCCGCCGAACGGTATAAGAATGCCCGCTACCAGAGCCGCTATGTACTCAATGCCGCATACCTGCGGCTGAAAAACCTGCAGTTGGGCTATACCGTTCCCCCGGCACTTCTCAAAAGGATATTTGTACAAAGCGCCAGGCTTTATGTCTCCGGCGAGAACCTGCTCACCTTTTCTAAATTGCCTAAAATGTATGAACCCGAAACAGCGGTTGCATCCAATCCGCTGGACGGAGGGGTTGATATGGGAGAAACCTACCCCATTAACCAAATGTTTTCCTTTGGCATAAATCTCATTTTTTAAGAGGCGGATAGCCGTAAAAATTAAAAAATATGAACCGATTCAATATTATAACTCCGTTTTTAGTAGTAAGTGTGGTCTTTGGAGCATGTAAAAAAACAGATTACCTTCAAAAATACCCGCTGGATGCGGTTACGGAGCCCGTATTTTTCAAAACACCGAACGACCTGAAATTATACGTGAACCAGTATTATGACCGGAGTACATTTCCTATTATGGATAAAAGCAGGGGAGATGCGGGTACTGATATCTATATCACGGAAACCTCCATTAATACCCGGTTCCAGGGGATCCGGACGGTAAACAGCGCCCCGCCTCTTGACTATCGGGGGGTGCGGAGTGTTAACTACTTTTTCGCCAACTACCACAATGTAGAAGCAGATTTCGAACAATATAAGCAATATGTTGGAGAAGCTCATTTTTTCAGGGCGATGTTCTATTTTACACTGCTGAAAATGTTCGGTAATGTACAATGGGTTGACCAGGTACTCACCACCGGGTCGCCAGAGCTCTACGACACAAGAACGCCCCGCAATATGGTAGCAGACAAGATACTGGCCGACCTGGATTCAGCCGCCAGTTATCTTTCGGCCGAAAAAACCAACGGCTATACACGGATCAATAAATGGGTCGCCCTGCTGTACCAGTCGCGGGTAGCCCTGTATGAAGGCAGTTGGGAGAAATACCACGCGGGTACTTCGTTTGGTGTGAGCGATGCCGATCCGGATAAATACTTTCAAAAAGCGGCCGGCGCTGCCGCACAGGTAATGGCTTCCGGATTGTTTGATATTTACGCTACAGGTCATACCGGCCGGGATTACAATGACCTGTTTGGATTAAGGGATTATTCCGATAATCCCGAAGTGATGTTCTGGACCAAAATGGATCGCGAACTTGGCATACACAGCCACAGTAAGTTGTACAGGATGGAAACTCCGGAGGGTTATGGCATCACTAAGGAATTGGCCGACGCTTACCTTTGTACCGATGGAAAACCAATTTCCAAAAGCGGCCTTTTTAAAGGATATGCTGATATAACAACGGAATCAGAGAATCGCGATCCTCGTTTCAGGCAAACGATATTTACCACCGATGCGCCCTGGATGATCGCGCAGAACGGTACTGTAAGGACTTACCAGGAAGCGTATAACAACCTTTACACCAATTCAACCAACTCCTCCGCTACAGGATACATAAGAAGAAAGGATTACAATCCTAACGCGGTTTACCACGACCTGAACTTCGAGGAAACGCCCTCTATACAGTTCCGCTATGCCGAAGTATTGCTCAACTATATAGAGGCCCGTGCCGAGTTGGGAGAGGCCACTCAGACAGATATAGACAATACCATCAAAAAGCTGCGCGACCGGGTGGGCATGCCCAACCTGCTGATCAATGCTATTGAAACCGATCCCAACTGGGACTTCCCTGCCCTGTCTCCGTTGATCAATGAAATCAGGCGGGAGCGGAAAGTGGAGTTGGCGCTGGAAGACTTCCGCTGGAACGACATTGCACGCTGGGCAGGAGCCGATGAACTGATCGTTGGCAAACGGCCCGGTGGGGCAAAGGCGGCACAGTTCTCTCACGCGCCTGCCTTACCGGTGGATCCCAACGGGTTCCTCGATCCTTTTGCAAACGCTGTGCCCAACGGGTATGGATTTAAGACCGACCGTGATTATCTTGACCCAATTTCAATCAATGAGCTTAACCTTAACCCCGACCTGAAGCAGAACCCGGGATGGCAATAACAGGAGTCCCGGATGTGGCTGTGGTTCGTTTCCACCAGCCGGGGCTAAATGCCATCCGGATGGGATAACAGTGAATTTCACCGCCCTGTTCTCACTTCTCTTTTTTCACACAGCAATAGAATGGCACAAGAGCATTGGTCAGATACAGATACAGAAGGAGCATATAACAAGGCCTGAGTATCATTTTCAAATACACAAAACCCATAATTAAGTTCACATTATGATCTTGTACACTGTTATTATAGAAATGAGCAGGCGTTTACCGGGCATATCCATGCTCATGATCGCCTTTTTGCTGGTAATGGGCCTCCCGGTGTATGCGCAAAATGTGAGAGTACTTACTGATGAGGCGGAAGCAACACGTATTGACGCCTACGAAAAAGAACTGAAAAACCATCTCCTGCATTACCTTGTTGACGAGTACAGCGCACGTGCTTCAATAGCGTGGCAGCGGGATTATAGCAGCCCTGACGCTCTTGTACGCAGCGTGGCGCCCAACCGCCTGCGCTGGGAGAAAAACGTAATAAAGCCGCCCCGCCTTGAAAAGACGGGGCCGCTTTCACGTATGCCATACAGCCTGGCGGGTTTGCAGGGCGAATGGTTGAAACTTCCCCTGGGAAATATTGCCGCTGAAGCCGTGATCGCATATCCGAAAGGTGCAGGCAAAGAAAACCCTGTACCGCTCATTATAGCGCTTCATGGAATAGACAGTGGCCCCGAAACAGCTTTTGAGAATGGCAAAAGTTACCACGCCTATGCGAAGGCCCTGGTGGAAGCGGGCTTTGCGGTGCTGGCCCCGCTCAACATGCGTAGCATACCGCGACGCAATAATATTGAGCGGCTCGCCAGGCTGGCCGATGTGAGCCTGCCGGGCATTGAGCTGGCCCGGTTGCAGCATCTGCTTGATGTGGTGCTGCAGGATGAACGCATTGATAAAGACCAGGTAGGCGCCTGGGGTGTTTCACTGGGGGGAATGGCCACCATGTTCTGGATGCCGCTTGAGCCCCGGATCAGGGCCGGGATCGTATCGGCCTGGTTCAACCACCGCGTTAACAAAATGGCTGTTCCAGATAAAAGATACAGCAGCTTTGCTCCCGCAGAGGAACATGCTTTTTTTACAGGATGGCTGACTGAGTTCTCCGATTGCGACCTGGTATCGCTGATCTGCCCCCGGCCACTGCAGATACAGGTTGGCAAAAAAGACGGCATCGCATACTGGCCGCAGGTAGTGGAAGAATTTGAGCGTTCCGAAACCCATTATAAGCGTCTGGGATTGTCTGGCCGCATTGAGCTCCGCTTGCACGAAGGAGGCCATGAAGCACTGGTAACGGAAGGCGTGGCGTTTTTCAAAAAATGGTTTACAGGCTATCATCCGTAGATCCGGCCGGGCTTACCGGAAGATGGAGGTGAGGCCTCTATAAAATTTTCCTGGAAGGACCGCCTGATGAATGCATAAATTATGATGAATAAATGGACCTGAAAATCCTTGTTATATTGATAGCGGCCGCCCATGGCGCAGGATGCCGCAATGCGGCGGAAATGGAATATGAATCCCTTTATTCCATTGGCGGCAGTGTTCTCGGGGTTACTACGGTTGTTGACAGCCTGGATGTGCCATGGGAAATATGCTGGGGGCCGGATGACAATATCTGGTTTACGGAACAATCCGGAAGTATCAGCAGGTATGATCCCCGGACGAATGTGCGGAAGCGGCTCCTTTTCATAAAAAACACCTACCGTATGCGCACCTCCGGCTTGCTGGGCATGGCACTGCATACCGATATGAAGCGTTATCCTTATGTATTTATAGCGTACACGGCCCGGTCAAATACGGAGAGGCAGGTATCAAGGGTTATGCGGTTCACCTACAGGACAGATACGCTGACCGATCCGCTGTTGATATTAGAGTATGCAGCATGGTCGGGCCATTTTGGTGCAAGAGTGGTGGTTGCCCCGGATGGAAAACTGATGGTGGCTACCGGTGACGGGGCCCAGTTTGAGAATGCGCAGAACATAAAGTCGCCGCACGGTAAAATCCTGCGCTTTAACATTGACGGTACTGTTCCCGACGATAACCCTGTTGCCGGGAGTCCTGTGTGGGTCTATGGCTTGCGCAACCCCCAGGGAATGGCGTATAGTGCCGGTGGTACATTGTATAGCTCAGATCACGGCGACGCTACAGACGATGAGGTGAACCGGATCATACGTGGCAGGAACTACGGTTGGCCACATATTGAAGGCTACCCCGACAGGGAAAAAGAAGCTGACTTTGCCAGGCAGCGTGCCGGCACGGAGGAGCCGATGATAGCCTGGACCCCCACGGTTGCCCCTGGTCACGGTTATCATTACATCGGGAAGCGCCTTTGGTCGCATCTCAGCCGCATTGTGGGGCTTTTGGGTAGGATGGCTGATAGATATAAATTCGGCCCGCGAAAGCTGATCCTTACAGGAATCCTTTTTGGAGGGATTGCTTTTGTAGCATTCGGAATGATGACCGATGTATGGCACTTTTACTTCTTTAATCAAACCTGTGAATATTTGATCATATAAAATAGAAGCACAATGCATAACATTGCTTTCACAAAAAATACATATGCAGAATACAGAATCATTTTACCGCAACCTGCTGCGGCCTTCTGAAGCCTTACTTGCCGACATGGACTCACTCGACGGAGATATAATAATTCTTGGCGCGGGAGGAAAAATGGGCCCCGACCTGTGCAGGCTTGCCTGGCATGCAGTTAATCAAACAGGGAGCAGGAAAAGGATCATTGCTGCTGCGCGCTTCTCCGGGCCGGGTATAATGGAAGCCCTTGCAGCACTTGGCATTGAAACAATAAAATCAGACCTGCTCAATGATAGGCAGCTTCAGCAATTACCCCAGGCAGAGAATGTGCTGTACCTGGCAGGTAACAAATTTGGCACCACGGGAAATGAATGCTTTACCTGGGCGATGAACGCGTATTTACCCGGACGCGTAGCCGAAAAATATAAAAACTCAAGAATAGTTGCCTTTTCTACCGGTAATGTATACCCGATGGTCCCTGTAACATCGGGCGGGGCAGCCGAAGACCAGCCTCCTCAGCCAACCGGCGAATATGCACAATCCTGCCTGGGCAGGGAGAGAATGTTTCAATACTGTTCTGAACGGCATCATACGCCTGTCTTGATATACCGTCTTAATTATGCAAATGATGTAAGCTATGGTGTGTTGTCTGAAATCGCAAAATCAGTAATGAACGAAACACCCGTTGACCTTACGATGGGAAATGTGAACGTAATATGGCAGGGCGATGCCAACGAGATGGCATTACGCTGCCTGCACCATTGCAGCACACCGCCTAAAATACTTAATATTGCCGGACCTGAAACAGCATCCGTAAAATGGCTGGCAGAAGAATTTGGAAAACTATTCGGCAAAAAGCCCCAATTTACCGGTGAGGAGCAGAGTACTGCCTATTTAAGCAATGCGGCAGAATCATTCAGACTTTTTGGCTATCCAAAAGTTACACTCAGCCAAATGATCAGCCTTATCGCGGACTGGCTGAGAGAAGGCGGCAAAACAATTAATAAACCAACCCATTTTCAGGAACGAAAGGGGAAATTTTAAAGCGATCAGATCAATGAAAAAATTACCCGCAGCTATTCACGAACTTCTTTTCAGGGGTACAGTAATACCAGCGCATCCCCTGGCTTTAAACGATGATTTAACTATTGATGAAGACCGTCAAAAACTGCTTACCCGCTATTACATCGCCTGTAATGCCGGAGGCATTGCCGTTGGGGTACATACTACACAATTTGAAATAAGGGATCCCCGGAAAAACTTGCTTGAACCCGTACTCAGAATAGCTTCAGAAGAAGTGCAAAATGCTAAGCTTGAACGACCCTTTCTAAAAGTGGCAGGTATTTGCGGGTCAACAGACGTAGCGCTAAAAGAAGCGGAGCTGGCTGTGAAATATGATTATCACCTGGGACTTTTAAGCAATGGAGGATTGTCCACCTATTCTGAAGCACAGCTTATTAAACGTGCTGAAGCCGTTGCGGCAGTGATCCCTCTATTTGGATTTTACCTTCAGCCTGCAGTAGGTGGCCGAAAATTAAGCTATGAATTTTGGCGCGATTTTGCTGAAATACCCGATGTACATGCCATTAAGGTTGCAGCTTTTAACAGGTACCAGACCCTTGATGTGGTAAGAGCGGTGTGCAACTCGTCAAGAAGAAATGAAATAGCTTTATATACCGGTAATGATGACAATATTATTGCAGATCTGCTTACCCCGCATCGGTTTACCATAGACGGGCAGGAAATTGAAAAGAGATTCACAGGAGGGTTGCTGGGACATTGGGCGGTATGGACAAAGAAAGCAGTGGAACTGCTGGATGAAGTGAAAAAATGTATAGCTGATAATTATGCAGGAGTTGAAGCATTATTACTGAAAGGAGTACAGGTAACAGATATGAATGCTGCCATTTTTGATGCTCAGCATATGTACCATGGCTGTATTTCCGGGATCCATGAAGTATTGCGCCAACAGGGATTATTGAAAAATATCCTATGCCTTAACCCCGAAGAAAATTTATCGGAAGGGCAGGCAGCAGAAATAGAAAGAATCATTAAAGCATACCCTTTTTTAACTGATGATGATTTTGTAAAAGCATTTATTAAAGTTTTGCCAACACCAAAATAAACCCGTACGTCAGGCTATACCTGATCTGTCAATTCATACATATGAGCCCATCTTTTATAAAAAGTACCCTGTTGTTTCCTGCGATCTTACTGGTGGGTTGTTCCGGTAAAGGCCTCCATGAAGAATGGCGTACAGCCACCGGCACAAATGAGGGGATAAGGTATGCTGCCGGTGCTGATATTACCGTTGAAAATGTGAAGCATCTGCAGCCCGCCTGGGAATACGATACCGGAGACTCCGTAGTCAAAGGTGCAACGATCCCTACTACACCCCTGGTTATAGGTGATGTGCTCTATGGGGTATCCCCTGAGCAGAACCTGTTTTCATTAGACGCCGTTACCGGCCGGGAAATCTGGGTATTTAAAGCTCCGGACCCAGCTTCAAGAGGATCAATCAGGGGCTTTTCCTATTGGGAAAATGAGCAGGGCAACGAAAAACGGCTGTTCTATTCCACCGGTCCAAAAATGTACGCCGTAGACGCCGTTTCGGGTAAGGTGATTGCTTCATTTGGGAAAGGCGGCTATATTGACTTAAGGGAGGATATGGATGGTACTTATGAAAACACCTGGATGTCGGGCAATGCCGCTTCGATAATTTACAAGGATATGCTGATCACCGGCATGCGGGTGAGCGAAGGTGCTGATGCAGCTCCCGGACATATCCGGGCTTTTGATGTACGCAGCGGAGCAAGGCGATGGATATTTCATACTATTCCTCATCCGGGAGAGCGGGGTTATGAAACCTGGGAGGACAAGGATGCCTGGAAAAGGGTAGGGGGCGCCAACAACTGGGCGGGTATGGCCCTGGATGAAAAGCGGGGAATCGTATATATCCCATTAGGGTCCGCAACTCCCGACTTTTACGGTAAGCGCCGCAAAGGAGAAAACCTGTTTGCCAACTGCCTGCTTGCGCTGGATGCCAATACCGGCGCCTATTTATGGCACTTTCAAACCGTTCACCACGATCTGTGGGACAGGGATCTGCCTGCCTGCCCCAACCTGGTAACCATCAGAAAAAACGGCAAGCGGACAGATGCAGTGGCCCAGATCACCAAGTCGGGATACATATTTATATTCGACCGGGTAACCGGCGAGCCTGTATTTCCCATTGAGGAGGTAAAATCACTTCCCTCAGACCTGCCGGGGGAAGAAGTGTGGCCCACCCAACCCGTTCCTACCCTTCCTGAACCTTTTGCAAGGCAGCATTTCGGACCTGAAGATGTCAATGACAGGACTCCGGAAATCCATAAGGAGCTTTTAGATGAATACTACAGGTACAGGAGCGGTGGCATGTTTATTCCACCGAGCCTGCAGGGCTCCTGGATATTCCCGGGCTTTGACGGCGGTGGTCAGTGGAGCGGGGCGGCCGTGGATCCCCGGACACAGATTATGTATATTGGAAGTTCAGAGCTGCCCTGGCGGCTGCAAATGATCCCCAATCCGGCCTTGAATAAAAGCGATGCCGCCACTTTGAAAGGGCGGGGAGCCGGGGTGTATATGAAAGCCTGTGCATCATGCCATGGCGCAGAACTGAAGGGAATGGGGCCAGCTTTTCCTTCCCTTAAACAATTAAAGGAAAGATTTACAGCACAGGAAGTAAAACATATCGTTGAAAACGGGCGTAACATGATGCCCGCCTTCAAAGGAGCGCTTAGCGATGCAGACAAAACCGCCCTGCTTACTTACCTGCTCGATCTTGAGGATAAGGAAGCTGTTCCCCAACACGAAAGCAAAGCGCCAGCGGAAACAAACAGGGATTCCCTGCCTGAATATATTCTCAATGGCTACCAGCGCTTCCTTGACAGGAATGGGTATCCGGGTATAAAGCCACCTTGGGGAACACTGAACGCAGTAGATCTGAACAGCGGTAAATTGCTGTGGAAGGTTCCCCTGGGTAATTTCGGGGAATTGCAGACCAGGGAAGATACAGGCACTGAGGTCTATGGCGGTCCCGTGGTAACTAAAGGGGGACTTATATTTATAGCCGGTACACAGGATGAAAAAATAAGGGCATTCGACAAGAGAACCGGGCAGGTGCTTTGGGAACACGAACTCCCGGCGGCGGGCTTTGCATCGCCGGCTGTTTACACTATAAAAGGGAAACAATTTGTAGTTATTGCAGCAGGCGGCGGGAAATTAGGAATGCGATCCGGCAATAAATATCTTGCATTCTCCATTCCATGATACCGGGATGAGATATAAATTTTACTGTAGATTGGATTTCCCCGCTCTGCAGGAATTTGCATTCGTTTTTTGCTTTTTCCTTTAAAACATCAGAACAACATTATCCAGGGGAGTATTGCGATTTTTGATAGACTCTTTTTTAAAAGACGCAGGGCACAACTGATGTGTTTCTCTACCGTTTTTACTGAAATGCCCATAACAGTTGCTATGTCTGCATGGCTGAGTTGCTGATATTGCTGAAGAATAAAGGCTTCTCTGCATTTTTCAGGAAGGTCGCCGATACCATCGGTAATAAAACGAGAGACTTCCTTTTCTTCGAGTGGAATTCGATGTCCCGTTTTATGAGGCCCGTCTCTTAATATTTCAACAGCGTGTCTTTGACGGACCAACAGGTTGCGGAAGTGATTGGATACCCTGTATTTAACAGCATTGCGGAGGTAGCCATTTACATTAAGATCGGCTGCAAGTTGTTGCCTGTTTTGATACAGGCTTACATATACATCCTGCAGAATATCTTTGGCAAGTTCATGATCCTTTACAAAAGTAAGCGCTATTTTCCAGAGCGGTTCTTTAGTCGCCATATATAACTCCTCAAATGCAGCCTTGTCTCCCAACTGCACTTTTTCCCATAAACAGATTACTATGTCGAACTTCTTTTTAAAGGATTTTGTTTTAAGCGATTTAATTTCTGTAACAACTATGTTCCCCGGGTTATTGCTCTAATGGAGACAATATTCCTCCAATGCTGATTTTTACCCATTTTTTGCTTCATGATATTCAGCGCTACCAGCTTGCCTCAGATTATTTTTATAAAAGAACACCATTGGATTTGCATTACAAAAATGAACAGGTTACCATAAAAAACCTGCCAGATCAGGTTAAGATAATATGAATTTGTTTTTAGGATGGGGGATAACGCAGGGTTACGGTATATTATACAAAGCGGAAGTAAAATCTGACTTATATGAATGCAGACCGGCTGAAATATTTATTGGACAGATACCTGAATGATAAAGCTACAGATCATGAGCTCCAGGAGTATGATGCATGGTTTGAACAGTTACTCCGCGAAAGCGTACCGGATGATCTTCAGGATCCCCAAAAAATAAAAGAGCTCAAGTCGGCATTGTTACAAGAGATTATGCACCGGATCAATCAGCAAGATACAGAGGAGCCCGTACACCGGGGCTTCAGTCGCTTTCTTCCCTGGGCTGCTGCCATTCTGGTGCTTATTGCAACAGGAGGGTATTACCTGGTACAACCGGCAAAAAATAAACATCTGACGGAGATACAGTCGCGAAATCATGCGGTTTTATCAAAAGAAATAGTGGTAAAAAATATGGGAGACAGCAGCAGGCTGGAAGTTCTTCCCGATGGTTCAACTGTAGTGTTATTTGCGGGTACTGAAATACGTTATCCCCATCCGTTTGAACCTTTTCGCAGAGATATACAACTAAGAGGTAAGGCGCTGTTTAATGTGCACAAAGACAGCGTGCATCCTTTTACAGTATATAGCGATTCAATAGCTACCACGGCACTTGGTACATCATTCACCGTTACTGCCTATAAGGGTAATGATATACGCGTGTCACTGCACGAGGGTAAAGTGGTAGTGAAAGCCATGTTTAGCGCCAGACAATCCGCCGGAGATGTTTTTCTCTCACCTGGGCAGGCAGTAATTTATAGTAAAGACAGCCGGTCAATGGTTCGCGTAGAATCCGGGGATAATAACAACACCTCTGGAGCTAAACCCAGGCTCAAACCTTCCTATGGGGCCCGCAAAGGATTTGCTATCTACTTTGAAGACGCCAGTCTTAAGGAAGTACTCCGGAGACTTGAAGAAGGCTATTCGGTCAGTATTAATTTCAACAGCAACGACATGGAATCTAAATTGTTCACCGGACACATCCGGGAAACGGATTCGCTTGGCCAGGTTTTACAACGTATTGCGGCCCTGCATGGCCTCAATATAAAGGTAACCCCAAAAGGATATCGTATTCAATAAAAATCATTAAAAATATAAAATATGAAACATCACATCAGTGTGATAGGCGGGCGTTTTATGCCTTCCCGAAAACAAAGATCATTATTTCAACCGGGCCACTGCTTCTGCGAAAAAATTGTGCTACTCCTTTTTCTGATAATGGCGGGCTGCCAGACATTGCTGCTGGCGCAGGTTAAAAAAAATGTATTACGCGGGCTTGTTGAAAATTATAAGGGCGAACCACTTGCCAATGTATCTGTAGAATTATCAGATGAAAAGGCTTCCATCCGTCGTTATGCCATCACAGGCGAAAACGGCTTCTTTCAGATCGACAACAGTGGTTTGGGGGGGCTTATAAATTAGTAATTACCCACGTCGGTTATGAAACACAAACCATCTTCAAAGAGAAAGCCAATTCAGATAAGGAAGAAGCGCTATACATTATTTTGAAAGAATCTGTCAATTCACTTGACAACGTAGTAGTGGTAGGCTACGGTACACAAAAGAGTTCTGCTGTTACCGGGGCTGTTACCAATGTGGCCCTCGACGCCGCAGAATCCCGGTCAGTACAATCTCCTGTAGAAATACTGCAAGGTAAAGCTGCAGGCGTAATAGTAACGCAGGAGGGTGGCGATCCAACCGCTGGTCCCAGAATCAATATTCGTGGATTGGGAGGCATTAATGGAGAAAAACCGTTGTATGTGCTCGATGGTTCTATATTTAACGGAGTTCCCCCTATTAATCCCAACGACATTGAATCTATAACGGTATTAAAAGATGCCGCTGCATCCATTTATGGTGCACGTGCGTCTGGAGGGGTGATCGTAATTAATACCAAAAAAGGAAAGTCAGACCAGGCTACTATTAACCTGGATGTGAAATACGGATCCCAGGCAGTATGGAAAAAGCTGGAGGCTTTGAATGCAAAAGAATATGCCGATGTGATGAACCAGGCTGCCGACAACGGAGGGAAACCACGTCTCGATGCATTCAACGCTGCTATCTATCCCGACGGCCAGATTACTTGTTCAAATTGGGTAGATGAAGTGTTCCGCACCGGAAAGGTTCAGGACTATAACGTGAATGTTAACGGTCGTGGTAATAAATCGAATTATTACCTGTCATTCGGTTACCGTAAAGCAGACGGGATATTACTGAATACGTTCAGTGAGCGCTATAATTTTATGGTTAATTCAGAACATCAGCTTCGTCCCTGGCTTAAGCTGGGCGAAAAACTAAATTTTAGCAATACCAGCGGTATTGGAGCCAATACAAGTAGCGAATATACCGGCGCTATTATCACAGCTATCTTTTATCCTCCCAGTATCAGTCCTTATACGGAAGACGGAAGATTTTCGGGACTGCCAGCCACCTATGCCGGCGCCTATGGAGATGTAATCAACCCTGTTGCTTACCTTAAACGACTTGACAACAACAGTCCGGTGAATAATTTATTTGTTAACCCCTATATTCAGGCAAATATTTTCAGGGGAATGTCTTTTCGTTCGAGCCTGGCTATAAATAAGCGTTTTTCATCCTCCAAAAGCTTCGAACAAAGAGTACTTGAAATCGGGAAAATATCCGATTATAACCAGCTTTCAATGGCGTCTTCGAATTCAACAAACCTATTAGCAGAGCAAACGCTTACTTACGATACGCGCTGGGGCAGGCACCATCTTGATGCATTGACGGGGTATACCTACCAGCATGATGAATCGGAAGGATTTGCGGTATATGCCCAGGGATTTGACGACGAACGGCCCGAGTACCGTTACTTTACCAATGCCACTATGTTCTACAAGCCCTCTGGTTCAACAGTTGAAACGGCCATTATTTCTTATCTCGGCAGGGTCAATTACGGTTACGATGACAAATATATGATCACTGTGATAGGCAGGCGTGATGGTAGTTCCCTGGTATCCGAGCAGAACCGTTTCCGAAATTATGGATCCGTATCCGGCGGCTGGGCACTGAACCGGGAGACCTTCATGAACCATATCAACTGGTTAGATCAGTTGAAACTGCGTGCCAGCTATGGAATTCTGGGAAACCTGGGTAGTTTGCAGGCAGGAAGCGTTGTTGTTCCATTGGCCGCAACAGAGGCTTATCTCGGGCTAACCCCCACGTTAATGCCCGGTTATGCAGAAAGGGCACTGTCTAATCCCAACATTACCTGGGCACAATCCAAACAGTTGAACATGGGAATAGATATGGCTGTACTTCAAAGCCGGATTACATTAACAGCCGATTATTTTATAAAAACTACCAGTGATATGATCCTTTCTCAGCAACCTGCCAGTACTACAGGTGTGCCGGATGCTACGTGGATTAATGGCGGCAAAGCACGCGACAAAGGTTTTGAATTGAGTGTGGGATACTACAGCAAACGCGAAAAAAAGTTTCGATATTCTTTGAATGCAGTGCTTACCAAACTTAACAATGAACTCATCAGCCTAAATGAAGGGGTAACAGCTATTTCAACCAACCAGTACAATATTCGGGGGGCAGTGGCTCCGTTACTGATACAAACCGGTAACCCACTCTATTCTTACTATGTTGTGAAAACAGATGGACTCTTCCGCTCCCAGGCAGAAGTGGATGCATATACTAATAAAGAAGGCGATAAAATACAACCCAATGCAAAACCTGGCGACCTTAAGTTTATTGATAACAATGAAGACGGAAAAATTGATAACAATGACCGTGTGGTTATGGGAAGCGCTTATCCTGGTTTTAGCTACGGGTTAAGTATGAATGCCAGTTACAAAAATTTCGATCTCAATATCTTTATGCAGGGCGTACAAAACAATAAGTTGTTTAATGGCACAAAATTCATGGGCCTGCAGGCCAGTTTAAGCGGGCAAAACTATAATATGCTCAAAGATATTCTCGGTGCATGGTCTCCTGAAAATATAAACAGTAATATACCCCGGGTAACACAAAGCGACCAAAACAACAATTTTCGTACTACTTCCGACTGGTTCATCGAAGATGGGTCATATATGCGTGTAAAGAACATCACCCTCGGCTATACGATGCCGGATAAACTTATTGCACGTACGGGTTTTAGCTTACTGCGGGTATACGTAACCGCTAATAATCTTTTCACCTTCACCCGTTATTCAGGATTCGATCCTGAGGTGGGAATGGATAATTATGGCATAGACAACGGAAGATACCCACAATCACGATCTGTTTTTGCCGGACTCAACATCAATTTCTAAATTCTTAACTGTTATCAAATATGAAAATGATATTTTTCCCCGAAATATGCCTTACAATATTAGCATTGTTGCCGGCAGGATGTGCGAAAAAACTGGATATTACACAGAAAGGTTCACCTACGAGCCAAAACTTTTGGAAAACGTCAAGCGATGCTATCCGGGGAGCCAATGCCATGTACGACCAGTTTGATGAAGGCGAATTCTATGGTCGTGGGTTTTTCTGGTATATTAATGCAAGCGACGATATGGTAACCGGACGGGCGAGTGCCAATGGTGACAATGTGAAGAATATGACCAGTGCGGTACCCAATGTATCGCTGCTTACTGATCAGTGGCGGTTTCGCTATATTGTAATTAAGCGGGCGCTTGATGTACTAAAGTATGTTCCGGGCATCGAAATGGATGAGACGCTTAAAAAACGTTTTCTCGGAGAAGCACATTTTTTTATAGGTCTCATGTATTATGAGCTTTCCAACAATTATGGCAATGAAAAAGCTGGCGTACCTATTATTACACTCGATAAGGAGGCCAGTCTTGAGCCGGTACCGCGTGCGGCCAATGTGAGCGAGAATTATGCGATCGCGGAAAGAGAACTGAAGGAAGCTGCAGATCTGCTGCCTTATTTTGACGAGTATGCACCAGCCGATTATGGCCGCCCTCATAAAACCGCAGCCTGGGCTTACCTTTCTAAAATGTATCTCTACACAAAAAACTATGCACAATCAGAGGTATATGCAGACATGGTGATCAAAAGTGGTCGCCATCAATTGCTGGATAAATTCACAGACGTATTCACGATAGATAACAACTGGAGTAAAGAATATATATGGAGCGCTTACAGTACCGTAACCCCCGTGAACTGGGGTAGCTACCTGCCCGGTGTAATGCTGGAAAATAAAGGATGGGGATTATACAATGGGTTCGGCTATTATACGCCTACTAAGGAGTTGTACGATGCCTATGAGCCGGGTGACAAGAGGCGGGAAGCCACCATCCTTAAGCCCGGTGACGAATTTATGTATTTCGGATCATCAACTATTTATCACTCTATCAACAGCCTGAGCGGCTATCAGTTCAGAAAATATATGGATCCGTATAAATATTCCAACCCTATCGGTACTTACATAAGTACGAACGGCAACTACCCTGTTACAGCCCTGAATCCTCCGCTGCTGCGATATGCTGAAGTGATTTTAATAAAAGCAGAAGCAAGATTAATGCAGGGTCAGAATGCAGACACAGAGTTGAATATGATTCGCAAACGTGGGTGGGAAAGTGCGGATGATAATGGTTATCCTAAACTTACTAATGCAACAATGAACGACCTTAAACATGAACGGCGCGTGGAACTGGCCGGTGAATTTGCCGACCGTCACCGTGACCTGGTACGCTGGGGTGATGCCAGGACCGTTTATGCCCAGCCTTTACACGGTTATTCCAACACGATAATTTGGCCCGCCAGAACCTTCAATCCTGAAGTTCATAACGTGTGGCCGGTACCCCAGTCTGAAATTGATCGCAGCGGCGGCATAATCAAACAAAACGAAGGATGGTAATATCAAAGAATATGAAACAGTTTCTTATTACGCTATCAGGTATCGTTACATTGTTCATTATCTCTATTCGGCTGTGTGCACAGGATGCGTCTGCAAAGCGAATAAAAACCATTCTTGTTTTTTTCGATGGACTGCGCCCTGATTATGTAACCCCAGGTATTATGCCTAACCTGTATTCCTGGAGGACAACAGGTAGTTATAACCCTGCACACCACAGCATCTTTCCCACATTCACAAGGGTGAACTCGGCAGGTTATGCTACCGGATCTTATCCCGGCACCAACGGGCTCATGGGCAATGAGGTATATTTTCCACAGATTGATCCGTTTAAAAGCCTTAATACGGCCCAGGCAGATGTGCTGGATAAACTGATGACCACAACCGGAGGGCAACTGCTTACGGCAGTCTCGCTCGGTGAAGTGCTGTCGGCGGCAGGACAGCAACTGATGGTATTCAGCAATGGCAGCGTAGGGCAGGCATTTTTTCAAAACCACAAGCTAAATGGCGCCGTGATTCATCCCGAATGGATCCGGCCTGTGTCTATTCAGGAGGATGTAACAAAAAGAGTTGGAGCGCCGCCTCCTTTTGAGGAACTTAATAAGCCACGCCATCAATGGATCACCAATGCACTGATTAGTTACGCTTTGCAGGAAAATGGGCCATTGGTATCGGCAATATGGTACACTGATCCCGATGAAACGACACATGTAAACGGTATTGGCTCCAGCCTCAGCCTGCAGAGCCTGAGAATTGTTGACGAACAGTTCGGTCGCCTCCTTAACAGTTTGCGTGAAGCTGGAAAGCAGGATGCCTTTAATATCATCGTATCCGCCGATCATGGCTTTATTACGCTTAAGGGTAACACCGATCCTACAGACCTCCTGATCAGGAAAGGCATTAAAGAAAGCTATACATCCGATGACGTTGTATTGGCTGATAATGCCATCTTCGTAAAAAAACACGATACTGCTGTGATTCGACGTATCGTAAATGTATTTCAGCGCGAGCCGTGGGTGGGACCTATATTTACCAGCGCAATAGCGCCCAACAGCGATTTGGGCTGGGTGCAGGGAACCTTTTCCTTCCAATCCATTCACTGGAACCATCCTCAACGTACAGCCGATATATTACTAAGTGCACATTGGGACGATATGCCGAATGAAGCGGGTTATGCAGGTACCAGCTATGCCAAAGGATGGAAAGGCAGTCATGGAGGCATTAGTCCATACGAAATAAATATAGGATTGATTGCAAGAGGTCCTTCGTTCAAAAAAAAATATACAGGCAAACTACCTTCATCCAATGTTGATATCGTTCCTACTGTCTTATACCTGAACGGATTACCGATACCCTCAAATATGGACGGACGGGTATTGCATGAGCTGTTGAAAGATGACAGGCAACAATTATCCATCCCGGTTAAAACAGAGTTGATTACCACATCAGCAGCATGCGACACTGGTACTTATACAATAGAACTGGAGCGGTCGGTACTGGGGCAGTATCGGTATGTAAATTATGGAAGAAGGAATTGAAAAAGAGTCTGGTTGATAATTCCGAAAAATCCCTAAGTTTGTATCATGCATCGCGCCGCACATAAGAAGACCCGCAAAATGCGTCCTGCGTAGCAGGTCCTGTTCCTGTATTGTCTCTCTCTCTCTCTTTACTCATTGTTTCATTCATTAAAACGTTTGCTATGCCACAGCAGGATTACAGCGCCTATACGGCTGAGGATCACCATACATGGTCTGTTTTATTCAGCAGGCAACTCGAAAAAAGCCACAAGGTTGCTTACTCAAATTTCTCACCTGGTTTGCAGCAACTTGATTTCCGCTCCGGCCACATTCCTGATTTTAACCTCATCAACCAAAAACTGAAAATCCTCACAGGCTGGAAGATTTATGAGGTGCCGGGACTAATTGATAACCGCTTCTTCTTTGAAAAGATGCTGCACCGGGAGTTCGGAGCAACCACCTGGATCCGAAAACCCGGGCAGCTCGATTATCTCGAAGAGCCCGATATGTTTCATGATGTTTTCGGTCATATTCCGCTGCTAACCGACCCGTTGATCTGTAACTTCCTGCACGGGTTGGCTGAGATCGCCATAAAACATACGTATGCCGAAGCCGTTGTTGAAATGCTTGCCAGGCTTTATTGGTATACTATTGAGTTTGGTCTTGTGCAGGAGGACGCGAGGCTAAAGATATACGGGGCAGGCATTCTTTCCTCCATTGGGGAAACAGATTTTTGTCTCTCCGCAAAAGCGAACCGCGTACCGTTCGATATAGAAGCCATTCTTTTAAAACCCGTCATCAAAGACAAATTCCAGGACAGTTATTTTGTACTGGATTCGATGAACCAGTTGCCGGATTCCCTGCTCGTGATTTCTAAAAAAATCAATGCACTTTCCTATGCGTCCTGATTATCCGTCCAAATATTTTTCAGACAGGCGTAACTGCTACGTCCTTCTGCTGCTCTCGCTTGAAGAGTCTTCCTGCCTGTAACGCCAAAGGCGTCCTCGCTTTTCTGTATTTGATTTCACTTCATTTCTAAAAACGTTTTTCAATGCAAACGACACTTCGTACGGCTGCAAAGGCTGCCGGCAACATTGATTTCCTACCTCTGTATGGAACAGATTATATAGAATTTTATGTAGGCAATGCCAGGCAGGCTGCCCACTATTACAAAACGGCTTTCGGCTTCCAGTCTCTGGCTTACGCAGGCCCCGAAACGGGTTCAAAAGATAAAGTGAGCTACGTGATCCGCCAGCAGAAAATCATCCTGGTACTGACAACGCCCCTGGAACCTGGCAATGCAATTGCCGATCACATCTACCGGCATGGTGATGGCGTAAAGGCACTTGCACTCAGCGTAAAAGATGCACGTGATGCCTGGCAACAAACAATTTTGAGGGGCGCTAAAAGTTATATGGAACCTACTGAGCTCAGAGACGATCATGGCAGGGTAAAACTTACAGGCATCCATACCTATGGCGATACCGTTCATCTCTTTGTGGAAAGGCAGCATTATGATGGCGTTTTTATGCCCGGCTTTATAAAGTGGGAACCGGAATACAGGCCTTCCGAAAGCGGTCTCCTGCACGTTGATCATTGCGTAGGTAATGTGGGATGGAATGGTATGAATAAATGGGTTAACTTTTATGAAAGCGTAATGGGCTTTAAAAACATCCTTTCCTTCGACGATAAAGATATCTCTACCGAATACTCCGCACTCATGAGCAAGGTAATGAGCAATGGTAACGGCTATGTGAAATTCCCGATCAATGAGCCGGCGGAGGGAAAGAAAAAATCACAGGTGGAAGAATTCCTCGACTATTACGGTAGCGAAGGCGTACAGCATATCGCTGTGGCCACAAAGGATATTGTTAGTACAGTTCGCAAACTCCGCCTGGGTGGTGTTGAATTTTTAAAGGTACCCCAAAGCTACTATGACGAATTGAAAAAGCGGGTGGGCGATATTGACGAAGACATTGATGTGTTAGCGGAGTTGGGCATCCTGGCAGACCGGGATGAAGAAGGCTACCTGCTGCAAATTTTTACCAAACCGGTACAGGACCGGCCCACGCTTTTTTTTGAGATTATCCAGCGCAAGGGCGCCCGGAGTTTCGGGAAAGGAAATTTTAAAGCGCTCTTTGAAGCCATTGAAAGGGAGCAGGCGCTGAGGGGGAATTTATAATCACCAAAATTTTTAAACAATGCCTTACTATAAAACACTTGGCACGATTCCGCATAAGCGCCATACGCAGTTTCGCGCATCCGGCGGAAGGCTCTATTCGGAACAACTCTTTTCTACTGAAGGTTTTTCCAATGACTATTCTTTGCTTTATCACCTTTATCCGCCTACGCAGATAAAGCGTACAGGCGCTACTATAAACCTGCGTCCGGAAGGCGCAACGGATATGAAGCTGCAGCACCGTTGCTTTGACGGTTTTCAGGTGCTGCCGGTGGAGGACTACCTGTGCAGCCGGCAGGTAATTTTATTCAACAACGACTGCCATATCTCCCTTGCCGCCCCGCAGCAAAGTATGAAGGATTATTTCTACAAAAATGCCGATGCGGATGAGCTGATTTTCGTGCATGAGGGCGGCGGTGTCCTGCATAGCCTTTATGGTGATCTTCATTTTTCCGGTGGAGATTATATCCTTATACCTAAAGGCACGATGTATCAGATGGCGTTTTCCGGCACGCAGAACCGCTTGCTGATTGTTGAATCTTTCAGCCCCGTGCGTTTTCCGAAACGTTATCTCAGCCCTTACGGCCAACTGCTGGAGCATGCGCCCTATTGCGAACGGGATATGCGGGGACCCGCGGCACTTATCACTCATGAGGAAAAAGGAGATTTTCTCGTACGTGTCAAAAAGCAGGCACATCTTTACAGCCTGTACTATGCCACCCATCCGTTTGACGTGGTGGGGTGGGACGGCTGCTGTTACCCCTTTGCCTTTTCGATTGATGACTTTGAACCCATTACGGGGAGGGTGCATCAGCCTCCGCCGGTACACCAGACTTTTGAGGCAAGGAATTTTGTAGTGTGTTCTTTTGTGCCGCGCCTGTTTGATTATCATCCCGAGGCCATTCCCGCCCCTTATAACCACAGCAATATAGACAGCGATGAACTGCTCTACTACGTGGATGGCGATTTTATGAGCCGTAAAAACGTAACCAAAGGCATGATCACGCTGCATCCTGCAGGCATACCGCACGGACCGCATCCTGGCGCTGTGGAAAAATCCATTGGGGCGAAAGATACCAGGGAACTGGCGGTCATGATAGATACCTTCCACTCCCTTCAGCTCACAAGGCAGGCGGCAGAGATTGAAAACCCCGGCTACACTATGAGTTGGGCAGAATAAAAACTTACAATTATGAAACTGGTTACCTATTTATCCGGTAATGAAGAAAGGTTAGCAATGCTTTGCGGGGAACTGTTTTATGATATAGCAAATCTTCATCCTTCATTGCCTTCTGCGATGCAGTCTTTTCTCGAGGGATGGGATGATTTTTATACATTGGCGATGCAGAGCAAACCAACAGGAACAGGGATACCTCCTGACAATGTAACACTATTATCGCCTATACCACGACCACGGTCGCTGCGTGACGGTTACGCTTTTCGCCAGCATGTAGCGGCAGCAAGGCGTAACCGTGGTGTGGATATGATCGCTGCTTTTGATGAGTTTCCTGTTTTTTATTTTGGCAACCATCTCAGTGTACAGGGCCCCGGCGACATTCACTGTATGCCCGATCATTTTGAAAAGCTCGACTACGAGCTGGAATGTGCTGTTTTGATTTGTCGGAAAGGAACGAATATCCCGGCAGCGCAGGCGGATCGCTACATCGGCGGGCTCATGATTATGAATGATATGAGCGCAAGAACCCTGCAGATGGAAGAAATGCAACTGAACCTTGGGCCTGCAAAAGGAAAGGATTTTTCCAGTGTACTCGGTCCCTGGCTGGTAACCACCGATGAACTTCAGGTATATGAAACATCCTGCAAGCCCGGTCATACCGGCAAATCCTGGAACCTCCAAATGACTGCCGCAGTCAATGGCATTTTACTAAGCAAAGGCAAGCTGTCCGATATGGACTGGACCTTTGCTGAACTGATCGAACGTGCCAGTTACGGCGTGACCCTATATCCCGGTGATGTCATCGGCAGCGGTACTGTTGGTACCGGCTGCCTGCTGGAGCTCAATGGTACCGGTAAAAGGGAAGACCCGCAATACAAAGAAAAGTGGCTGCGACCCGGAGATAAAGTAGATATGGAAATAACGGGACTCGGAAAACTGCATAATACCATCATACCGCAGTCTACTCCCTGGAGCATTCTTAATCAAAAGAAAACATATGTTACTGCAACTCTCTGAACTATCCGCCAGCCTGCGGCAACAATGGCTCCAACATGCCATTGCCCCAAGGCCCATCGCGCTGGTAAGCTCCATTAATAAGAAAGGGGAAGTGAATCTTGCGCCTTTCAGTTTCTTTAATATGGTCTCAACGGAGCCGCCACTGGTCATTTTTTCACCCAACCGTCGCCTGCGGGATAATTCTACCAAGCATACCCTGGACAACCTTACCGAAACAAGGGAAGTGGTGATCCACATCGTGACCTATGATATGGTGCAACAGGTATCGCTTGCCTCCTGCGAATATCCGGCGGGGATAGATGAGTTCGTGAAAGCCGGCTTTACCAAAGAGCCTTCCACGCAAGTAGCGCCCCCGATGGTTATGGAAAGTCCTGTTAAACTGGAATGCAGAATCATAAATGTACAAGCCCTTGGAAAGGCAGGCGGATCCGGTACCCTTGTGATCGCCGAAGTGCTTTGTATGCATATAAGTGAGGCGATCCTCAACACCGAAGCCTCCATGATTGACCCGCACAAACTGTCACCCGTTGCAAGACTTGGCGGAGACTGGTATTGCCGCGTGGACACAGCGAACCTTTTTAAGCTGGCCAAACCCAACACAAAACTCGGGATTGGTTTTGATGCCCTGCCGGAGTCTGTCAAAACGAGTGACATCTTCACAGGCAACCACCTGGCGCAGTTGGCAAACGTGGAAGCCATTCCCACCAGGGACGATACCTATATCCATGCGTTACTAAGCCTTAGGCTCCGTACCGTGGAAGATAAGGCGCAAAGAAAAAAAATGCTGTACACCCAGGCCATGCAGTTGCTGGATGAAGCAAGAGTTCAGGAAGCCTGGCAGGTATTATTGATGGAATAAGAATAAAGCACAAGCCAGTTAACCATAGCCTGTTAAATATTGTTTGTTCAACAAAATATACTGTTTATAATTAAATACTGTTTATGTACCATACCATTAAAAATGCACTCATCCGGTTGGGTATTGACGCCGATACCCTGCATTATCAACTTTCACCGGACGAACTGGTAAAACAAACGCTTACGCTACAACAGGGAGCACTAAATAATACAGGTGCTTTATGTGTGCATACGGGAAAGTATACCGGGCGTTCTCCTAAAGACCGTTTTATTGTAATGGATGCCATTACCCGTTCCGCAGTTGATTGGGGAGAAGTGAACATTCCATTTGATTCAATAGGATTCAACAGGTTATATGAGAAAGTCGGCGCCTACCTTTGTAAAAGAAAAGAAATATGGGTGAGAGACAGTTTTGCATGTGCGGATAATTGTTACAGGTTTAATATCCGTGTTATCACCGAAACGCCCTGGGCAAATTTATTCTGCCATCATCTTTTCCTTCGCCCCCGGCACAAAGAACTTCCCTTCACAAAAACAGACTGGCTGATTGTTCATGCACCAGGCTTTATGGCTTCACCGGCAGAAGACGGAACAAGACAGGAAAACTTTACTATAATCAATTTTACCAGGAAGATCATTCTTATTGGCGGCACAGCTTATACAGGTGAAATCAAAAAAGCCATTTTTAGCGTATTGAATTTTGCACTGCCCTATCGTTATAATGTATTGTCTATGCACTGCGCTGCCAACGAGGGAGCGCGTGGAGATGTTGCATTATTCTTCGGTTTAAGCGGCACAGGAAAAACCACATTAAGCGCCGATCCAGGTCGCCGTCTCATTGGTGATGATGAACATGGCTGGGCAGGGGGTACCATTTTCAATTTCGAGGGCGGCTGTTATGCAAAATGCATTAACCTGAGCGCAGAGAAAGAACCACAGATATTTAATGCCGTCCGGTCGGGCGCATTGCTGGAAAATGTGGCTTTTTATGCAGGCACTAATGAAGTTAATTTTGATGATGATTCCATCACCGAAAATACAAGAGCGGCTTACCCCATTGAATTTATTGCAAACGCAAAACACCCGTCTGCCGGTGGAAATCCGAAAAATATTTTCTTTTTAACCTGTGATGCGTTTGGCGTTTTGCCGCCTATAAGCAAGCTTACCAAAGGACAGGCTATGCTTCATTATATCAGCGGTTATACAGCGAAGATCGCCGGAACGGAAATAGGCATTACAGAACCACAACCTGTTTTTTCCGCCTGTTTCGGGAAGGTATTCCTGCCCCTGCATCCTGTAATGTATGCTGAACTGTTAGGCAGCTTGCTGGAAAAACACCGGGAAATCAATGTATGGCTGATCAATACAGGATGGACAGGAGGTGGTTACGGAAAAGGCAAGCGCATTTCCTTACAATATACAAGAGCAATGATCAGTGCAGCTATGAAAGGGGAACTGAAACATACAGATTATTACCCTCACCTGCATTTCGGAATAGGTATACCGGAACATGTACCAGGCGTACCTGATACGATATTGAATCCCTGGCTTACCTGGCAGGACAGAAATGCTTACCACAAAGCAGCCAATCATTTGGCAGAACTATTTATCAATAATTTTGAAAAGTATTGCCAAAAAGCCGGACCCGAAACCAAGGCTGCGGTTCCCCGGGTGGTTCAAACAGAACTGTTACCTTATAATAACCTCCCAACTGCCGGTGGCTAAATGGTATGAATGTATCAATGCTGCAAACGGGTGATTTTGAATACGTCTTTCACGCCAGGTGATTTGGCATTTATGAAGGGAACCGCATCTGATTGTAAAAGTTAAGTTTAAGAGCACTAAATCGCTCTTCTGCCTCCCTGATGTTGTTTCTTATGACTTCTAATTGCGATTCTACCGTACTGATAATTATACTGTTTTCAAACTGTTCCCTGGTAAGCAATTGGTCAAAACCGGAAATGTCGTTTCTTAAAACTTTAATAAGATCGTCGTGCTTTAAAAAGCCGCTGTTAAATTCCTCCGCGCTTGGAAGCAATGTCTTATCTATTTTTTTTTTCAATATTTCAGAAAGGCGGTTTTTCAGGCGTATGTTTTCTTCTGTCATGAACGCAAGATTTCTTTTCCATGTGTCGCTTTCAAAAAGTAACTGTTCTAACTTCAGGGTTATCATATTTCCGAATTTAAATATCTCTAAAAGAAAAAAATATTAATCCGAACCATCTCTTAAGAACAAAAGTATTTCAAATTGTATCTCCGGAAAATAATACAAATCAAATGAATGCCTGATGCAGGTCAGGAATGCCTGCCGTTTATAGCTCCTGTTTTGTAATTGCTGCTGTCAAAGCCGCAGTTCAGAAATGCAGGAAGGGGTTACGGGCTTTACAGCGGTGAGGGCAGAGCATCACAAATTTTGTAAATGCCTAATAAACTTCATGGTGATTTTTTAAAACCTGCTTTATCCGAGGTCATTTAAGAAGGGAAAGCAGTAATTTTGCATTACGATAGTTCTTTCACTTCCCTCACATCATTTGCAGAAAATCTCAATTTGAGTAAGTTAAAATCTTTGTTTGCAAAATGTTTGCAAATTTTGATAAATTAAAAAAGGCTCACATGCGTGAACCTTTATAACTGATTGATGATCAGGGTGCCCAGAACAGGAATCGAACCTGCACATTGTTGCCAATACCAGATTTTGAGTCTGGCGCGTCTACCAATTCCGCCATCTGGGCGATAGACAATGAGGAAACGTTTTAAATAAGCGGTTGCTTTATTAAGGGTTGCAATATTACATATTCCGCTACGAATAGCAATAATTTTTTTACCGGGTTCTGTTACACAATAAAATTGGTACCATCGCTTCTCTTTACGATTTATATTTACTTTATGATCAGAATGGGGTTAATAAAAGAAGGCAAACAGCCTGCCGACAATCGCGTGGCTTTAACACCCGCCCAATGCAAATGGATACATAAGCACATCGCTGACGTGAAAATTGTTGTTGAAAGGTCGGCTCACCGTTGCTTTACCGATAAAGAATATACCAATGCAGGCATTGAAGTAAAAGAAGACATGAGCGATTGCGATATTTTTCTGGGCATCAAAGAAGTGCCCGTTGATATGCTGCTGCCGGGTAAAACCTATCTGTTCTTTTCCCATACAAAAAAGAAACAAAGGCAAAATCAAAAGCTACTTCGCGCAATAGTTGAGAAAAAAATAACGCTAATAGATTATGAATGTCTTGAGCACGAGGATGGGCAACGCATCATTGGTTTTGGTTTTTTTGCAGGCGTAGTAGGCGCTCATAATGGCCTGATGGCTTATGGCAAACGTACGGGTTTGTATAACCTTGAGCGTGTTTATAAGCAAAGGAACTTCCGGGAACTGATACATACCTATTTCGGATTGAAGATACCCAATGTAAAAATTGCTGTAACCGGTTCGGGACGTGTGGCGCATGGGATTGTTGAAATCATGAATCTTGTGGGTATTCACGAAGTAGAGCCCGATGAATATGTAAGCCGAAGATTTGCTTATCCGGTATATACGCAGCTAAAAGGAGGCGATCTGTACCGGCATAAACAAACGGGTACCTATACCCGCATTGATTTTCATGAGCATCCTGAACAGTATGCCTGTACTTTTTTACCTTATACCAGGCAAACCGATATTTTGCTGAATGGCGTATACTGGGATGAAACAATGCCCCGCCTTTTTGAAAGAGAAGCGATAAGCTCCGACAGGTTTATTATTCAAACCATTGCCGATATTACAGATGACGTCAACGGATCGGTTCCCATTAATCTTGGCGATCAAACCATTGAAGACCCGGTATATGGAGTAAACAGGAAAAGTTTTGAAAAAACGGCGCCATACAAGGAAGGCTCTGTTGATATTATTGCAGTGGGTAACCTGCCCAATGAATTGCCGCGTGATGCCTCCCGGTATTTTGGTGAGCAGTTGATAAAATATATATTGGAAGATCTTATAAAAGATGGATCACCAATGATAAAAAGAGCCACCATTGTTGACAAGGGAAAGCTTAGCCCACCATATGAGTATTTGAAAGATTATGTTGGGGTGCTCAAAAAATAAAAATACTTACGAAGACGATCATAAAAAAAAATAGCCACAAAGTCACAAGGTCACAAAGGAAAACGCTTTGTGGCTTCATGCCTTTATAAATACAAATAGTAGTCTTTCAACAAGGTGGTAAACGCATTGCTGTAGCTTCCGTCTTTTTGTTTTATTATAAGCTCATAGTCATGTAAGGAATCTGTTTTATGACGTGTAAAATGCAGAATACTGCGAAAATAATCGTGTTGGGGCGTTTGCCTCACGAGAAGCTTTTCAGATAAATACAATCCTTTGTTCAAAGCAAGTTGTTCAAATTGTGCTGTACGATGAAAGGGGAGGAGTACGCCAAAACTCCCATAGGCTGTCAGGTTTTGATCAATAACCTCTACAAGCGCTTCTAATGTTAGACCGGTATCGTGTTTGGCCAGGTCTTTCTTTTCATTACCCGACTTCAGATCATTTTCATAAAACGGTGGATTGCAGATGATGAAATCATATAACTGCGGGAACGCATAAGTAGTAGCATCGCCCATAAACGCATGGATCGTATCCTTCCATTTGCTCCGCTCAATATTTTCCGTCATTTGTTTAAAAGACTGCGCGTCTTTTTCAATGGTATCAAATTGTGCTTTCACTTTCTGTGCCAGCATCAGTGTTAAAAGTCCTGAGCCCGCACCAATATCGAGCACTTTACTTCCCTGCGGTATCTTTTCCGCGAACCATGCGCCCAGTATGCATGCGTCGGTACACACTTTCATAGCGCACTGATCGTGCTGTATGGTAAACTGCTTGAATTGAAAGTAGGGGTTGGGCATTGGCGGATTTGAGATTTATGATTTGAAAGTTGAGATGGAGCCTGTTTGTTGTTTATAAGTTTATGGTTTATAGTTGAATTTGGCTTCGGATTTGAGCTTTGATTTTTATTTGGTTCTTGTATTTTGTTATTTGGTTCTTGATATTTTGCAATCAGCCGTCGGCTCTCAGCTATCAGGTGAGTAACTGTTAACGACAGGCCGAATACCGCTTCTTTCTCTTCTCACTTTTCTCTCGAATTTCGAATTTATCACTTCGGATGTCGCATTTGAAATTTATTTATCTTTTGCTTTTTGTCGTTTTTTTGCGGAAAAAAAGTAACCAAAAAAGCCCCGCCCGACTGAACGGTCACTTTACCATTTGCTCCAATGCCGTACTGTAACCCGGGCCTACCGGCAGGCAAATATCATCTATCCGGATATTGTATTTATCCATGCGGGTAATTTTGTTATTGGCAACAATATAGGAGCGATGAATACGGGTAAATAGAGCAGCAGGAAGCAAGGCTTCTACTTCATTCATGGTAAGCCTGGAAAGTATTTTATTTTCAGCAAGAATAAAGTGAACATAATTTCCCGCACTCTGCAGGTATACGATATCATCAAAGTCTATCCTGATCTGCTCGTAACCGCTTTTTATAAATACATGATCAGGGTTGACTTCCTGAACGGAAGCGGAAGATTTTAACCGGTACAATTCATTGGCCTTATTGGTTGCTTTTAAAAAACGGGCAAGTGAAAATGGTTTTAAAAGATAATCAACCGCATCCAGCTCGAAGCTTTCTACAGCATGTTCGCTATAGGCGGTAGTAAAAATTACCATAGGAGGCTGCACAACTGATTTCAGCCAGTCAATGCCGCTGATGTCCGGCATCTTAATATCTAAGAAGATCAGGTCTGTTTTTTGTTGCTGTAAATAGGCAAGTGCTTCAAAAGCATTGGTAAAGCAAGCCTGTAAATCTACAAAAGGCACTTTTGCTGAAAGCGATTTAACCACTTCCAGTGCAATGGGTTCATCGTCTATGGCGATAGTGTGAAGCATTTTAAGAATGTAAGCCTAAAGGTTTGACGCAGCCGGCATCTTCATTTTGAATTGTTGAATAAAACTACAAAACTTCATCCAACTGTTTGTACAATTTCTCTCTGCTGCCCGGCCGTTCTGCATTGGCTTTTACCATCTTTCCATCTCTGTCAAACAACACATAAGTAGGGTAGCGGTTGGTTACCCCTCCTTCATTTTCAATTTCTTTCCAGCAGTTTTGTATCTCGTCATTGTTCAGCCTGTAATGCTCACCTTCCAATTCATACAGGTAAGCCATTTCTTTCCATAAGGTTTCTTTATTGTCATCATCCATATCTAAGTAAACAAATACGATATCCTTTCCCGCGTACCTTTTCTTAAGCTCAGGTACATATCCCATTTCCACGCGGCAGGGACCACACCATGTACCCCAAATATCAAGATAAACCACCTTTCCTTTGTATGCCTGTACACATTCCTTCAAAGATTTTATTTTTTTTCCCGTATGAAAAACGATTTTCGTATTCCCCGACTGCCGTTCAAATAATTGCCGCAATTTATTTACTTCCAGCCTTGCCATTGAAAAATAGCTGCTGGTTGGATAATAACGCTGAAGTGTATCCTCCAACGCTTTTGCGGTTGAAAATAATTTATTATTACAGCTTTCCATTATCTTATTGAACAATACTTTGTCCTGTATCTTTTCCGGAAGGTTTTGCCTGGCATATAACCAGGAAAGTATATAGCGTTCGCCATACTGCTCCGCCTGTTTATTAATTTCCGCGAATGGCATTTGCAATAGCGATTCAATACGGTGCTTTGCCGTCACGGAGTCTTTCCGGAAATCCTCTCCCGCTTTCATTAGCTGGTACCTCGTATAGTTGTCCAGCATCATATTGGCGTATAAGCAGCTCACCAAAGTAGCGCTGTCAGGCAAAGGTTCCAGGCTGATTACCTTGTTTAAAAATTGTTCCTGGTCTTTATTTTTGGCCCATCGCATAAAGTTGCCGGCAAAATCGTACAGGAAACATTGATTAACATACTTGTATTCCTTTAATAAAATTTGTTGAAGATTTCCAGGAACAGGGGTTGATTCGATTTTTATTCTGGCTGCTGCATATTCCTTACGCACCACTTGCAATACACCTGCCTCCAGGGAGTCTATCGGCATTTTAGCATACACATTTTCTTCCCATTTACCCTGCATAAAAAAGGGGGTATCTCCGATTTTTAATTGATTAAGCAAGTTGTTTTCTTTACCTGCAGTTCCGGCCAGCAGTATATTTTCTTCGCTTTGCAAAGCATTAAATGAAAGATGCAAATTCCGGCCCGGACTTAGTAATAGTCTTCGTTCAAATTCATTATACTTCAACAATGCAAATACCGGGTAGGGTAAAGCGATGGTTTGCTTAAACTTTCCGCCGGCGTTTAATTTTATTTCAACAGACTGGTTGTGGTAATGGGCGCCTGCGTACAACAGGTTCAGGGTTAGGGTAGTATCCTTAAAGTTTATTACACGTCCGGATAAGGTGCAGGTTTGCGCGTTTGATCCTGTAGTAAGCAGTAGAATAAAGACTGTAGTAAAAAATTGTCTCATAAATAATATGTGTAAAGATTTTTAATGAGGATAACAGCAAACGATAGCATCCTGGTGTTTAGTCAATCAAATTATGTCTGTATATTATCGTGAGATGTGAAATGAACTTTCACGTCTCGCACCAGCCGGCTGGCTGGCAGGTTTCGCATTTAGCATGACGCTGATTGCCGTTAACTGCTATAGTAGCGTTGGATCTGTCTAAAAAATGGAACTCATTTTCTTAATTTCTGCTGAAATACAATAGTTTGCTTTTCAACTGCTCCCAAAACAGCCTTACTTTACCGGGGTTTTGCTTCCATTGGTTAAAATAATTTTCAGCCTCTTTACGGCGGTATGCATCAATTTCAGCCATTACCTCAATTTGCAATTGTTTGTCGGAAGCCAGTGCTTTTTCATAAAATTCTTTTTCCACTTCGTGAAAGGCTGCTCTTTTGTTTTGCCAGGCCAGTTTCTTCTGCAACACGGCATCCTGCACTTTTTCTTCATACAATCCCGATGGCATCATGAGCTTGGTCAGCAATGGCATCAATTCTATCAGCATAATCAGCATAATCACCAGCCGGTAGCGGTATTTTACAGGAGGGTGGGTAAGCATCAGGTCGTCTAAGGTTTCTATGCGGGTCAGAAAGCCGTCTGACAATCCTGTTTCAAATTCGCCTATACGTTCCTGTATGTTGTTTTCTAATTTCTTTTCCTGTGCCAGTGCACTGTCTAAAGGCGCCTGCATCGTTCTTTTCCAGGCTATCATATCTTCTTCCGCTTTCAGGTAGGCCATTTTCTTTACACGTGCTATTGTGTATTCGCCAATCTTTCCCGAACCACCGGTGCCATCCGTTTCACGGATATAGGCATTCCTGAGGTCAAGAATTTCCTGTTCCCGGTTTTTTTGCTCATTGCGGATACGGTCAATTTCTGATTTGGCTTCCTGTAGCGGTATTGTATTTTCCTCTCGTATTTGTTTGGTATATGCTGCAATTTTCTTTTCTTTTACCACAGGCAGGTGCGCATCCACATCTTTTTTAAAAAGCATTAATACTACAGGCTGCGATAAAAAGAAGCCGATGGTAAGCGCAAGTACCAATCTTACGGATAGCGATAGCCAGCGGTTCTTCCCGCCATTGCTGTTAATGCCGGCAATGAGTCCGCGGTCTATAGTAAGGATCACAAATCCAAAAAAAATGGCAGCAGGTAAAATGATCAGGATATCATCAAATAAAGTAGAAAAGAAATAGCCCCAGGCCAAAGTGGCAAAGATCCAGGTAGCCATTACCGTGTAACCAATTACGGTATAACGAAACCTGTCTGGTCCGCAATCTTTCATTAGCCTGGCGTCGGCTGCAGCCATCCACCACAATATTTTATTCCATGAAGATATTTCATTGTCATAATTGGATGGTGAGGTGGACGAAGTATTCTGTGTTTGTTGATCTGATATGTAATTCATGTTGCCCGGGATATAAAAGTGATAAACGTTGTTTTACATTTTCCAGTCCTATTCCGGACCGGTCTTTTTCGGGATCATCTTCCTTTTTAAGATGAACGCTATTATAAACATCGAAATAAAGATTTTCAGTATCACACGATATGTTAATTTTTATCCATGATTTTTCTTTGAGGCTTATACCATGTTTAAAGGCATTTTCTACAAAAGGAATGAGCAGCATGGGAGCAATGTAGTGACGGCAATCCTTATCCTTTATGGTCAGATCTATAGCTATATCAGGCGATGTAAGTGTACGGAGTCTTTGGAGATCAATATAATTTGTTAAATAATTGATCTCCTTGTCCAGCGGTATTTTTTCTTCCTGGTTCTCCTGGAGCATAAACCGCATCATGTCTCCCAGCTTCTGCACACCTTCAGCCGTCCGGTCGGCATTTTCCTGCAGGGCAGTACCATAAATGGTGTTGAGGGCATTGAATAAAAAATGAGGATTGATCTGAGAGCGCAGGAAATCTATATCGGCGCTTTTTTGGGAAACGGTTTTTTTAAGGAATTGTATTTCTTTTAATTTTTCTCTTTGCTGATCAAAATGGAACCTGGCTAAAAACCAGGTAACTATCAGTAAGCCTAAAATAAAAAAGACAACGGAAAAAAATACTCCTTCATTTCTGGCTGCACCGGAAAGCTCAACAAACAATACAAACAATGGAAGGCCAAAAACAATAATAATGAGCAAAGAAGGGAATAGCAGCTTTCTTCTTTTGGCATGTACAGCGAACCGCGGTAAAAAAAAATAAGCCCATAAAAAGAAAAGGGTGATATAAAAGGGGAGAAGCACAAGAACAAACGAAGGAACCCATCGAAAAATATATTCCCTGAAAACGAAGGAAAAGCCGAGCAGCATTATCCATGACCAACCCGTTGCAATAACTTCGGTAAATAACTTTTTATAGACTGGTTTGTTTTTTAATACTTCATTGTGCAACCACACTGCCAGCATTTTACACAGGTAATAAGCGATAAATAACAGGAAAATGAGTAAGGTTTGTCCAAATGATTCTTTCATTACCTGCATATCGGCTCCCTTTTTTGTAGCGTATACGGCATACAGGGAATAACGTAACCAGGTATTGCAGATAAATGCTGACAGGAATACCACCACAAACGATGTGAAAAGTGAACCGGCAACAGCCAGGTAGTTTTTTTTCTCAAGCTGATGTGGAATGATTTTAAAATTCAATGCAAAAAGGATAGCCGCAATAACAACAACAATTGCAAGCTGTGGGATCAGGTAATACTTGTAATAATCAAAAACAAGATGATAGCGGATAGCCGCCTGTCCATATTTATGTAATAAAGCATCGGAAGAAAAGCTTACACTTTCATATGCTTTTACAAACATATGAATGAGGAGAAGGGTTACTGCTCCCCAGGGCTCTAATTTTTTTATTTGCATAAACCGTTAAGTTTTTGCAATAGTAAAACAGATAAGCTATGTTATTATTAAAATGTGATGAAAGCGGGGTTTGATGTGATGAAACCGCTTTATATTTTGTGAAAAAGTGAATAGTCAATAGTGAATAGTGTTTCACTCTTACCGGTCATCTTTCACCTTTCACCCCTTGAGAGGGAGCAACGCAAAGATGGGGTCTGACCCTCCTTACTTCGGGTACCAACCGCATCTTGCAACTTACCACTTACTACTCGCCTCTTCCCCCTTATTTATATATCTATCGCCTCCCCGTAAGCGGCGGCAGTTGCCTCTTTAACGCCTTCGCTCATGGTTGGATGCGGATGCGAAGCATTCAGTATTTCATGATAGGTGGTTTCTAATTTACGTGCAACAGATACTTCGGCGATCAGTTCTGTTACATTGTAACCGATCATGTGTGCGCCCAGGAATTCCCCATATTTGGCGTCATAAATTACTTTCACAAAACCATCCGTGGCGCCGGCGGCACTTGCCTTACCGGAGGCTATAAATGGAAACTTACCTATTTTAATTTCGTAACCGGCATCTTTTGCTGCTTTTTCCGTATAACCAATGGATGCTATTTCGGGCGTGCAATAAGTACAGCCGGGAATATTATTATAATCCAATGGTTCGGGAAGATGTGGGTATTTCTTTTCGTTGTAGCCCATGTGTTCGGCAGCTACGATTCCCTCTTTGCTGGCAACATGTGCCAATGCCTGGCCGGGACTGCAATCGCCAATAGAATAAATGCCGGGCACATTGGTTTGCTGGTATTTATCTACCACTATTTTACCCTTCTCTGTTTTAATGCCCAGTTGCTCAAGCCCGATGTCTTCTATATTGGCTACAATACCTGCTGCACTCAAAACAATATCTGCTTCAAGGGTAATTTCACCATTGCCTGTTTTTACTTTGGCCTTTACACCACTACCGCCTGAATCAACACTGGTCACTTCACTGCTGGTATAAACTTCTATACCTTGTTTTTTAAATTGCTTTTCAAGTTCTTTTGAAATCTCTTCATCTTCTACCGGCACTAACCTGGGCAAAAATTCAACAAGAGTTACTTTAGTACCCAGGCTGTTGTAAAAATAAGCGAACTCAACACCAATGGCGCCGCTGCCCACAACGATCATGCTTTTGGGTTGTTGTGGCAAAGACATGGCCTCGCGGTAGCCAATTATTTTTTTACCGTCAATAGGCAGGCTCGGTAATGGGCGTGAACGTGCGCCTGTGGCTATAACGATGTATTTGCCTTCTACTACCTGCGTTTTTCCATCCGCTGCTTTTACTTCTATTTGTCCTTTCGCTTTTACTTTTCCATACCCCATAATCACGTCTACCTTATTCTTCCGCATTAAAAACTGCACACCCTTGCTCATTTTATCGGCTACGCCACGGCTGCGTTTAATAACAGCTTCAAAATTGTGCTTTACATCTGTGGCCTCTAATCCATAGTCTTTACTGTGCTTCATAGATTCATATACCTGTGCGCTTTTCAGCAGCGCTTTGGTGGGTATACAGCCCCAGTTGAGGCAAATGCCGCCCAAACTCTCTTTTTCAATGATCGCTACCTTAAATCCTAACTGTGAAGCACGGATAGCTGCCGGGTATCCGCCGGGACCGCTGCCTAAAACAATTACATCGTATGCCATAACAGAATTGTGTTTGATAAAGAATGGATCCAGGCAAAAAAAGGGATCGCCCTTTCGTTACCTGAATTGATCTGCGAAAATACTTGCAAAACGGCAAACCACAAAAAGGCATGATTGAGGGAAGTTTTTATTTATTTGAAAATCCACGTAATTTGACTCCGGATTGCCAAATGAAACGGGATGACACCATGTCTTTTATCCGGAATGTAGCATTTTGGTGTTTATTTAAAATAACAAATTATCGGGAACTAAAATTAAAAAAATGAGAGCGTTGTTTTCCAGGACTAAAATTTTTTCAAGATGGAAATTCTGTTTTTCATTGATCGCACTTGTAGGAATAAATATATTGGCTATAAGTGCCCCAGGTAATTCATCACCAAAACCTGTTTTAAAATTGTATGTTTCTACTGTTGGAAATGATAATTGGTCTGGAAAGCTTAGCCAGCCCAACCGAAATAAAACGGATGGTCCCTTTGCAACCATAGAGGGAACCCGGGATGCGATTCGTATATTGAAAAAGCAAAAAAAGCTTCCCAAAGGAGATATAATCGTAGAGATTCGGGCAGGTGTTTATGAATTACCGGGAACATTTGAGTTAGAAGCCGAAGATGGTGGTGCAGACGCTCATTCACGTATTATATATGTTGGGCAGAAAGGTAAAGAAGTACGATTGTCAGGTGGTAAAAATTTAACGAAATGGGATCTGGTTACAGATGAAGCTGTTTTAAATAAATTTAGTTCTGATGTTCGCGGAAAGATCTATCAGTCAGACCTTGCAGCTATAGGTATAAATGATTTTGGGTCTCCGGGAGGTGGGGGTATAGAATTATTTTTTAATAACGAACCGATGTGGCTTTCGCGATACCCCAATAAGGGATTTGTCAAAATAACGGGGTTACTCAATGAAGATCCGGTAGATATAAGAGGAACAAAAGGCGATAAAGTGGGTAAGTTCAATTATGAAGACCAGCGGATAAATGAATGGAAAAATGAGAAAGATGCATGGGTTAGCGGGTATTGGTTTTGGGATTGGAGTGAACAATCACATAAAGTTTCCAAAATTGATACGGAGAAAAAGATCATGGAAGTAGCACCGCCGTATCATGGATATGGATACCGTTTAGGTCAGTGGTTCTATGGATTTAATCTTCTTTCAGAAATAGATGAGCCAGGGGAATATTATGTAGACAGAGAAAAAGGTATCCTCTATTTTTATCCGCCGTCAGAAGTTAAAAAAGGACATGCTTTTGTTTCCGTCAATAAAAATATCATAAGCATGAATAAGGTTTCATTTCTAACCATACAGGGGGTGATACTTGAAGGCTGTCGCGAAACCGTGGTTAAAATGGAAGATTGCAATCAGGCTTTACTTGTGGGGTGTACCGTAAGGAACGCCGGAGATGAAGGTATTGTTATTAACGGAGGAATTCGCAACGGTGTGGTGGGCTGCGATATATACGGTGTGGGTTCGGGAGGGATCAAAATTGATGCCGGCGACCGCAGCACACTAACACCGGCAGAGTGTTTTGCAGATAATAATAATATACACCATATCGCCAGAATTAAACGGGTATATTTTCCGGGAATTTCCCTTAACGGAGTTGGCAACCGTGCCACCCACAATCTTATAAAACAAATTCCACACATGGCCATATATTTCAATGGAAACGATCATTTAATGGAGTACAATGAAATATCTGATGTTTGCTATGAATCGAACGATGCAGGCGCAATATATGCAGGCAGGAACTGGACCATGCGGGGGAATATAATTCGCTACAATTATCTTCACAATATTTCCGGCTTCGAGGGGAAGGGATGTGTGGGCGTTTACCTTGATGATGCATTTTGCGGAGTTGATATTATAGGAAATGTATTTGATAAGGTTACACGTGCAATGATGATTGGCGGAGGCAGAGATAATAACGTTTTAAACAACATCTTTATTGATTGTGTTCCTTCCCTGCATGTTGATGCAAGAGGATTGGGATGGATGCATGATCATCCCGAGGAATGGATTAAGGAGGAAAAAGAAAAGGGTACTATTTTAGGTATTGCTTATAACAAACCCCCATATAGTACACGGTATCCGAAATTGATCAATATCATTAATGATGAACCTAAAGCTCCCAAAGGCAATGTTATTTCACATAATGTTTGCCAGGGTGGCGCGTGGGATAAAAATGTAGGATTCTGGAGAACGTCTATTGAAGATAAAGCCCGTCCCTATGTAACAATGAACGATAATGTTGTTGCGCCAAATGCGGCAGTAAAAGATAGCCTGTCTGAAAGCTTTGTTGTAGCCGACCCTTTATTTGCCAATCCAAAAGATCCCAAACAGGGAAAATTTCAACTGGATGCTGGTTCCCCGGCTTTGAAGCGTGGGTTCAAACAGGTTCCGTTTGGCAAAATGGGACTTTATCAAAGCGATAACAGGGCAAGTTGGCCTGTTGGGAAAAAGTGAGATCGGTATTGATGGTTTCAATATTGTATTTTACAGTGGTGGGTCACAATATTTTTTCGCAGTTTTATCAAACTAAAAAAGCGCCACTTCAAGTGACGCTTCAACTGTTGCGAGGGATGGGATCGAACCACCGACCTTCGGGTTATGAGCCCGACGAGCTACCGCTGCTCTACCTCGCGATATAAATTTAATATTTTTTAGAACTTTCGTGGTTATGAGCCCGATCCGCCGCGGCGGACTGCTCTACCTCGCGATATAAATTTAATATTTTTTAGAACTTTCGTGGTTATGAGCCCGATCCGCCACGGCGGACTGCTCTACCTCGCGATATAAATTTAATATTTTTTAGAACTTTCGTGGTTATGAGCCCGATCCGCCGCGGCGGACTGCTCTACCTCGCGATATAAATTTAATATTTTTTAGAACTTTCGTGGTTATGAGCCCGATCCGCCGCGGCGGACTGCTCTACCTCGCGATATTAAAGTAATAAAATTTCTGAACTTGCTATTCCCGCATACTGTTAAAATCTCAGTTCACTCATCCGCTGCAGTAATAAGGAGGCGCAAAGGTAAGTGTATGTATTTTATTAGCCAAACAATTTTTGTTTCAATTACCTTTGCTGGAATTTTTAGGCGGATGAAAGTTGGATTTGTAAATATCTTTGGTAAACCCAATGCCGGCAAAAGCACACTGCTCAATGCGCTCATTGGGGAGAAGCTGGCGATTGTGTCGCCCAAAGTACAAACCACCCGCCATCGCATCAAAGGTTTTTTGAACAGCAAAGACTACCAGGTTATTTTTTCCGATACACCCGGCATCATAGAGCCCCGGTATAAATTGCACGAAAAGATGATGCATTCCGTAAAAAGCAGCTTGGAAGATGCTGATCTTGCATTGCTTTTGACAGATGTAAATGAGGACCCTGAAGAGGCAGACAATATTTTCTCTGGGCTCAGACTAAAAGTTCCCGCGTTTGTGGTGCTGAATAAGATTGACCGTGTGCAGCAAGACAAAATAAAGCAGGTATCGGAATTTTTCGGCGCAAGACCCTACTGTAAAAAAACAATTGCTGTTTCGGCGCTTAAAAAAATAAATACGGATGGTCTGCTTAATGCTATACTGGAATTTTTGCCGGAAGGTGAGCCTTTTTATGACGGAGATGATTTAACGGATTTGCCTACCCGCTTTTTTGTGGGTGAAATGATACGTGAAAAAATATTCGATCTCTTCCAGGATGAAATACCATATCATACGGCAGTGGTAGTACGGGAGTTTAAAGAAAAAATTAGTTTAGTTAAAATAACGGCGGAGATTATTGTTCACCGCGAATCGCAGAAAGCCATTGTTCTGGGAGAAAAAGGGAAAATGATCCGGCAAATCGGAACAACAGCGCGGCAGGAGATAGAAAAATTCCTGGACAGTAAAGTATTCCTCGAATTATTTGTGAAAGTGCGGCCCAAATGGAGAGACAATGATATACATTTAAAGGAGTATGGGTATTAGGATATACAGGTTGCAAGGTACAAGTTACAGGGAAATACCCTGAACCCTGCAACCTGCAACCTGAGACCTGCAACCTGAATTATTTATGAGTTTTACAGTAGCAATAACAGGAAGACCGAACGTTGGTAAAAGTACTTTCTTTAATCGTATGCTTGAAGAAAGGAAAGCCATTGTAGATAATATCAGCGGTGTTACGCGCGACCGGCAATATGGTGTTGCTGAGTGGAATGGCAAAAGCTTTAACCTTATAGATACGGGTGGTTTTGTACACGATAGTGCGGATGTTTTTGAAACAGAGATTCGCAAGCAGGTGAGCATTGCCATAAACGAAGCCAATGCGATCATCTTTATGTGTGATGCGGCAACCGGTATTACCGCGCTGGATGAAGCCATGGTTGATATGTTGCGAGAGTCAAAAAAACCGGTGTTCCTCGTGGTGAACAAAGTAGACAACCCGGAGCGTATGCTCGATGCTACGGAGTTTTACAGTATGGGTTTTGAACATATTCATTTCCTTTCCAGCATCAGCGGCAGCGGCACAGGTGAACTGCTGGACGACCTGGTGAAACTGATACCGGATGTGGATGAAGACGTTGCGGGTGATAAAAACGCGCTGCCTAAATTTGCGATTATAGGTCAGCCCAATGTGGGAAAATCATCTCTCCTGAATGCTTTGGTGGGCGAGGAGCGCACGATTGTAAGCGATATTGCCGGCACTACAAGAGATACCATTCATACCCATTACAATTTATTTCAGAAGGAATTTATATTGATTGATACTGCGGGAATAAGACGAAAGAATAAAGTAGAGGAAGACCTTGAGTTTTATTCTGTGATCAGGGCCATAAAGGCGCTGGATGAAGCGGATGTATGTTTGCTGTTGCTGGATGCTACCAAAGGCATTACGGCGCAGGATATTAATATTTTCTCTCTGGCAGTGCGCAAAGGAAAAGGCATTGTATTGCTGGTGAACAAATGGGATCTTATCGAAAAAGCCACGCATACGGCAAGGGATTATGAAAAAGAATTAAAGAATCGCTTAGCTCCGTTTACAGATGTGCCGGTATTGTTTATTTCGGTAAAAGATAAGCTCCGCATCTTTAAAGTAATTGAAACCGCACTGCAGGTATATGAAAACCGGCTGCGCAAAGTGCCCACCTCCAGGCTTAATGAAGTGATGCTGAAAGCCGTGGCAGCTTACCATGCACCGGTTGTAAGGGGCAACGCGATCAAAATAAAATATGTAACCCAGTTACCCACGGCTGTACCCAGTTTCGCATTTTTCTGTAATTACCCCGATGATATCAAACAACCCTACAAAAATTATTTAGAAAACCAGCTAAGGGCAAATTTTGATTTTAAAGGAGTGCCGGTACGGGTGTTTTTCAGAAAGAAATAGATAACCACGTAGAATCTTCTGAACATCATTCACCATTCTGCCCTTGCATTTGCGGTTACAGACAGATCTGCAAAATCTTTTGACAGGTATTTATAATACGCGGTAATAGCGATCATGGCGGCATTATCGGTGCAGTATTCAAATGCAGGGATAAACGTATTCCAGTGTTGCTTTTCTCCCATCTCTTTAAACGCCCTGCGCAAGCCGCTGTTGGCTGATACGCCCCCGGCCAGACAAATATTTTTAACGCCGGTTGTAATGGCTGCTTTTTTAAGCTTATTCAATAAAATGGAAACGATGCGGGCCTGTATGGAAGCGCAGATGTCTGCAAGGTTGTCGTCAATGAATGATTTTCTTTCTGCTTCAGTAGATGAAAATATTTCTTTAAAAACATAGCTTTTCCCGGCATTTTGTAAAAAATATAAAATAGCTGTTTTAACCCCGCTGAAGCTGAAGTTAAAACCTGGTATCTGAGGTTCAGGAAACGGGAATCGTTTGGAATCTCCTTTTTTTGCATATTGATCAATTAATGGACCACCAGGGTAAGGAAGTCCCAATAATTTAGCCGATTTATCAAAAGCTTCTCCTGCTGCATCATCTATGGTTTCACCTATTACTTCCATTTGCAGGGGCGATTTGCACAAAACGATCTGTGTATGTCCGCCGCTTACGGTTAAACATAAAAACGGGAAGGAAGGTTTGGGGTCATCAATTAAATTAGACAGTACATGTGCCTGCATATGATGCACAGCAATTAATGGTTTGTTTAAGGCCAGTGCCAATGATTTGGCGAACTGCGATCCTACCAGCAACGAGCCGATCAAACCGGGCGATTGCGTAAACGCAATGGCATCCATCTCCTCCAGGCGGTGTCCGGCTTCATGTATTGCCGTATCCGTTACCGGCACTATGTTTTGCATATGCGCTCTTGACGCCAGTTCAGGCACTACGCCACCGTATTGTTCATGTACTTTTTGAGAGGCGATAATATTGGAAAGTATTTTTCCATTCAAACAAATACTTGCGGAAGTCTCATCGCATGAGGATTCAATAGCCAGGATGGAAATATCACCGGTAACTTTTTGCATGTGCAAAAATAATGGATTATGCAACTATTCAGCGCTAATAAAAGGCATCGGTCTATTGCTCTACGTAGCTGATTGATTTTATACTAACCGGTATAGAAACAGATGTCGGAGTATATTTTGAAGAATCCACATTATAACAAACCGTAACCTTTTGACCGGCGGCCAGTATAATATCTTCACTCATAGACGAAGGCTGCAATATTTTATTGCGCTCAGTTATTATGCCCAAATAACTACCGGACGAATCTGTAATAAGTTCTATTTTTCCCGAAGTCTGATTATTACACACAAAGTCATCCTTTTCCGTAGAAAAAATAAATAAAAGAAATGATGTAATGCCAAGCGACACTACGTATAAAAATTTTATCATAGGATAATTTTAATGTCATTTTAAAATGGTCTTGTTCTGATAACGAAAAAAACTTAACTATAGTATAACAATAGTATAATAATGGTATACCCTAACGCAAAAAACTATAAATAGGCTGGCAAGGTTGGGCTAAAAACAATTCATTTTGACCGTATAGCCACCACAGGATCCATACGGGCCGCTATGGTGGCCGGAATTATTCCGGCCAACACGCCAATGGCAATACAAATGGTTACGGCAAGTGCCAAAATGTTATAAGAGATATATACATTAAAATTCAGTGGACCGCTCAAAAGCTGTGCCATTAAAAACACCAGTACCAGGCCAATGGCGCCGCCAACGAAACAGATAAACGCCGATTCCAGCAGGAATTCTGATAAAATGGTCCTGCTTTTGGCGCCAATAGCTTTCTTTAACCCTATTATTGGTGTTCGCTCTCTTACCGTTACAAACATAATATTGGCAATTCCAAAAGCACCCACTATCAGGCTTAATAAGCCTATCAGCCATCCGCCAAGTTTTACACTGGAAAATAGGTTGGTAACTGCATCGCTGAAATCGCTTACTGCATTTAATGAAAAATCGTCTTCTGTTCCGGGACTTAAGCGGTGAACCGCCCTTAGCGTTCCCCGAAGTTCATCTTTGAATGCTTCTGTTGTTACATTGGGTTTACCCTGTACCATAATGGTGGGGTTCGAGTATCGCTCTTCAAATATGGTTCTGAAGAACCGGTAAGATAATATTACACAGTCATCAAAATTCCACCCGCTTACCAATAAGCTTTTCCCTTGTTTTTTAATTACACCTACAACGTTTATTCTTTTGTTTCTTATGGTTATTGTTTTACCCAATGCTCTTTCGGCAGAACCAAAAAGCTTGGCAGCATTTTCATAACCCATTACAGCGTTTGCCGATCCTCTTTCCATATCCGACAAGGTAAGATAACGTCCGTATTGAACTTCAAAGGGTTGAATGGAATTAAATTCTTCGGTTACGCCGTACAAAGCAACATTCTGGATCATGTCTTTTTCATGTATTACATTTTGTCCCTGAACCTGGAGTGTAAAAGCCATATTGTCGATGGCATTGGTTTTAGCACGAATGAAACGCATTTCATCGTATTTGGGAGAAGGACGTTTTATATATTTCCACCAGGGATATTCGCCATCACCGCCTCCGGTATAATCCCATTTGTCAATGTAAATGGTATTAGTGCCTAAACTGCTGATTCCTTCTTTGATATTTTTTTCAAGGCTGTCAACGGTAGTTAGTACGCCTATTATACAAAAGATACCAATGGTTACTCCAAATAATGAGAGGAACGTGCGTAATTTATTATTTCTTAATTCCTGCCAGGCCAACCGAAAACTGGCGCCTAATATCTGGAGCGTCTTAAGCATATACCAAAAATAATAACATTAGCCCGAATTATGCTTTTTTCTTCCTTGCCGTTTTCTTCGGCGGGTTGGCCTTAAGTTCCTCTATTGTTTTAAGGGCTTCTTCAATTGTAATATCCGCAGCTCTTTCCTGTTGTTCTTTGCTGAGCTTATAATTACGCAATCCCTGCTTCAGGTAAGGGCCGTAAGGTCCGCGTAAAACCTGTATTTTTTCTTTTTCAAAAACCTTAATGGTTCTTTCCGCTTTGGCCTTTCTTTTTTCAACAATAATAGGGGTGGCTTCTTCCAGTGTTATGCTATAAGGATCGAATTCTTTGCTTAGCGAATAGAATTTTTTATCGTGTGCTATATATGGTCCGAACTTTCCAATACTTACGGTTACGTCGGTATCTTCAAATTTACCTATGTTCCGTGGCAGTTTGAACAGATCTATAGCTTCTTCCAGCGATATGGTTTCAATGCTTTGGGTAGCTTTTAATTTGGCAAACCGGGGTTTCTCTTCATCTTCCGTACTGCCAATCTGAACCATGGGGCCATAGCGTCCCATACGGGCAATTACTGGCTTGCCGCTCAGCGGGTCAACACCTAATTCCCTTTCACCCTTAATTCGTTCGGCCTTTTCAATCGTATTCTCTACATCTTTTTTAAAAGGGGCATAAAAATCGCCCAGCATTTTGTTCCACTTTATTTTACCCTGTGCTACTTCATCAAACTCCTCTTCAATCCTGGCCGTAAAACCATAATCCATGATGTCGTCAAAATACTGTTTCAAAAAATCTGTTACAACAAGTCCGAGATCGGTTGGAAAAAGCTTGGATTTTTCTGCACCTGATGTTTCCTGTTCAGTAAGTTTTGTTATTTTATCCGCTTTGAGCAGCATTATGCGATAATCTCTTTTAACACCTTCTTTATCTCTTTTCTCAACATACCCGCGTTTTAAAATGGTGGAGATGGTGGGCGCATAGGTAGAAGGGCGTCCAATGCCCAGCTCTTCTAATTTTTTTACCAGTGAAGCTTCAGTAAAGCGCGGTGCGGGTCTCGAAAACCGTTCAACAGCTTTCATTTCCCTGAATTCTACCTGTTGATTTACTTCTAAGGGTGGCAGCATACCTTCTGTAGTTTCATCTTCATTTATATCCTCTTCATCCCTGTCTTCGCGGTATACTTTTAAAAATCCTTCAAACTTCAGCACTTCACCCTGTGCGGTAAGGTCTTCTTTATTGGTTGAGATATTGATTTTTGCTATGGTTTTTTCGAGTTCAGCGTCTGCCATCTGGCTGGCCATGGTGCGTTTCCATATCAGTTCGTACAACTTGCGGCAATCCGCATCGTCAACAGCGAGTGTTTCCATTGCGGTAGGGCGAATGGCTTCATGCGCTTCCTGTGCCGATTCGTTTTTATTTTTGAATTTCCGCACCTGCACATATTGCTTACCGTACTGCGATTTAATTTTAGCTGAAATATCGTTTACCGCTGTTTCACTCAGGCTAACGCTGTCGGTACGCATATAAGTAATATGCCCGTTTTCATACAGTTTCTGCGCCAGCAACATCGTCCGGCTTACCGAATAGCCTAATTTTCGTGAGGCTTCCTGCTGCAGGGTAGAAGTGGTAAAAGGAGCGGCAGGCGACTTTTTGGCCGGTTTTATCTGTATATCCCTTACTGTATATTTTGCGCCAACACAGGCCTGCAAAAAACTTACCGCATCTTCGGCGCCGGAATACCGGTTGCCCTCCGCTTTAAACGTTACGGGCTTGTTGCTGATATCTTTAGCGGCAAATAAGGCTTCTACCTTAAAGGTACTGATGCTTTTGAAAGCATTGATCTCCCTTTCTCTTTCGGCAATTAAACGTACAGCTACACTTTGTACCCGGCCGGCGCTGAGGTTATTGCGCATGCTCATTTTGCGCCAGAGCACCGGCGACAATTCAAATCCTACGATCCTGTCTAAAATGCGGCGTGCCTGCTGGGCATTTACTAAGTTCATATCCAATGTGCGTGGCGATTGAACGGCGGCCCGGATCGCAGGTTTGGTTATCTCATGAAAAACAATCCGCTTGGTTTTTGCAGGATCCAGTCCCAGCACTTCACATAAATGCCAGCTTATGGCTTCTCCTTCACGGTCCTCATCCGTTGCCAGCCATACTTCATCACTTTTCTTTGCCAGGCTTTTTAGTTCTTTAACTACTTTCTCTTTTTCTTCCGGGATAATGTAACGGGGTTCAAAATGATTGTTAACATCTATGCCCATATCATTCTTCTCCAGGTCGCGGATATGTCCATAGCAGCTTTTAACCTCAAAATCTTCGCCGAGGATCTTTTCAATGGTTTTTGCCTTTGCCGGTGACTCCACTATCAATAAATTCTTTGCCATGGTATTGCTTAAACTCGATGATTAATTGATGCAATATTAAAGTAAACCATTAAAAAACAAAAAAAACCATCATTTATAAAAACTGAATGATGTGGTTTATGGTATGCCTGTCGCGGTATATTTTACGATGGCCAAGTCCATCGGAAATGATAAATTTAATGTGGTGGTGATTGTCATTTTTAACTTTTTCAACATCGTGGAAAGGCGTTACATCATCCTGTTTATCGTGCATCCATAATACATCCGCGCTTATATTTCGCATGGCTCTTCGTATGGAAAGGTATTCCGGTGATACGCCACTTTTATCCATAACCAGTTTATCAAATGCCTGTTTTACTTTTGCATTCAATAAAAGTAAACGGCAGAATGCATCTATTGCAGTTGTTGTTTCCGTAGCAGGGGCAATCAAAACAACCCTGGTTTTTTCACTGTGCGGAACGGATTCAAGCAAATGCGCGATGGCCAATCCTCCCAAAGAATGCGCCATATAGGCATCAAACGGCCCATATTTGCTTACAATATCTTTCAGCGTTTGTACATACATGGGTAAAGTAATTTCTTTCCCATCGCTTTTGCCATGGGCCGGAGCATCGAAGGCAATAATTTCATAGCCTTTGTCTGTTAATGGAGAAACAAATCCATCAAAATTTCTTGCAGCAGACTCGAATCCATGAGCTATCAATATCTTTTTTGACGAAGGGTGATTCCACCTGTAGCCATGGATGGACAAATTGTTCATTCTAAACGAAACCAGTTCCGCTTTTTTTATAATGGCAGATGGTTTTTGTTGCTTTCCCCGCTGCGGCGTACAAAATAAAGCAAAAGCTTTTTGAGCTGCTTTTTGAGGTGAGATAAGCGCAATAAGCCGCAGCCTGGTTCTCAGGTAGGCCAATGCAATTTTATGCGATAGTTTCATTTATAGGTAATATCAATGACAAACAACAAAAATAAAGCAGTTTAGCCCTAATTTGCAACAATGAGAATTGTTATAACAGGCACAGGAAATGTGGCAACGGTGTTAGGACGGAAGATAGTACAATCCGGACACCATATTGTACAGGTTGTTGGGCGAAACGCAGTACATGCCCGCGCCCTGGGTGCATTGTTGCAAGCGCCGTACAATAATAATTTTTATGAGGTTGCCGACGACGCCGATATATATATAATGGCGGTTTCCGATACAGCCCTTGCCAGTATAGAAAGCTGGTTTCCGGTAAAAATTAAAGGTACAGCAGTGCATACCGCCGGCTCCGTTAGTAAATTAGCGCTGAAGAATGTGGCCAACAGCTATGGCGTATTATACCCCCTCCAAAGCCTGCGAAGTGAAAGCCATATCATTCCTGAAATACCTTTACTGATAGATGCTGACTCAGCAGGCACATTGCAAAATATTCAAGCCTTTGCAGCATCCATTTCAGGAAAAGTACAGTGCGCAGATGACGCTGAAAGAATGAAATTGCACATGGGTGCTGTTATCGCCAATAATTTTACCAATTACCTGTATACGCTTACACAGGATTTTTGTGCAAAGGAGTCGCTTGATTTTTCACTCTTATTGCCGCTGCTGCGGGAAACAGTTGACCGGCTGGAGCAATATCCTGCCAGGTTGATGCAAACCGGTCCGGCTGTGCGGAACGACAAGGATACTATAGCAAAACATTTAACCCTGTTAAAAACTTACCCGGTCCTTTCCAAATTATATGCTGAACTGTCTGACAGTATTTCGGACTACTATGAAAAGTTACAAACGGATTCAATTTAGGCTTTGAAATCTCAAATTTGAAATTTCAACAGGTCGCGTTTATCTTCACGCCATGAAACTGGCTGGTGCATTTTTAAGACTGATAAGATATCCCAATCTTATATTCATTGCCATTACACAGTTTCTTTTTTACTTCTGTATTCTTTATCCCGCCGTACATCCGCAGGTTTTTTTCGCAGACGAATTCAGTCTCTTTCTTTTGCTTGTTGCTTCTTCTGTGAGTATTGCCGCGGGGGGGTATGTGATCAATGATTATTTTGACCTGAGTATTGACCAGGTAAACAAGCCCGAACGCATTGTGGTGGAGAAGCATATTCACCGCAGATGGGCTATTATCTGGCATTGGATATTTTCAACCACGGGCGTAGTTATGGGATTTTATATTTCTTTTGTAACCAGCAACTGGCTTATTGGTATCTCCAATGTAATATGCGTATTGTTATTGTGGGTGTACTCCACCACTTTCAAAAAAAAGTTGTTGTCCGGCAATATCATTATTTCTTTACTTACCGCATGGGTGGTGCTGGTGGTTTTCTTTTTTATTGATTATTTTCCTGCCAATATTATTCCCGGCTGGCAAATGCCGGGTGCTGTTGATGAACAGGTGCACCGGAGGATTATGCGACTGGCCTTTTTGTACGCGGGCTTTGCTTTTGTTATTTCGCTGATACGCGAGGTAATAAAAGATATGGAAGATATGGAAGGTGATGCCCGCTATGGGTGTAAAACCATGCCTGTGGTATGGGGTATACCTGTAGCGAAAGCGTTTACAGGAGCCTGGTTGATGGTACTCACGGGTTCATTATTGGCCATACAATTTTATGCCATGTACCTTGGCTGGTGGTGGAGCATTTTATATTGCACGCTGCTGATCATTGTTCCGCTGCTATGGCTTGCAGGGAAACTATATGCGGCGTCTGTAGCCGCGGATTACCATTACCTGAGCGGTGCTGTAAAATTTGTTATGCTTGCCGGTATTCTGTCCATGATCTTCTTTAAAGTGTATCAATCATGAAAAAAATAGTGCTTGCTTCGCAATCGCCACGGCGGAAACAATTGCTGGAATGGGCAGAAGTGGATTTTGATATCATTGCTGAGGCAACAGATGAAAGCTTCCCCGATCATCTGACGCCCAAAGATGCTGCCATTCATATAGCCCGGCAAAAAGCGCTTGCGGTACAGGCAGGTGAAGGGTATAAAAGATATGAGCGGGATGTTGCTGTGCTGGCGGCAGATACAATAGTGGTATGCGAAGGAAAGATCATTGGCAAACCTGCAGACAAGGAAGATGCCATCCGGATGCTGCATAAACTGTCGGGCAAAAAACACGAGGTAATTACGGGAGTAGTAATCGTAAATGGCAATGAAGAAAAAGCATTTGCGGATATTACGGAAGTATGGTTTCATACATTAACTACGGAACAAATTATTTTTTACGTGGAAAAGTATAAACCCTATGATAAAGCCGGTGCATATGCCATACAGGAGTGGATAGGCGTTGTAGGTATAGAACGCATTAATGGTGATTTTTACAATGTAATGGGTTTGCCCGTGAGCAGGGTAATGAGGGAGATGGAAGAGTTGAAGTAGGTTACAGGGTGCAGGGAAGAATTTAAGATTTGTAGTCATTGCTGTCCGGTAAAAATAAAGTAATTCTTTCTTTAAACGGATGGTTGTGGTTTTGCAGTTAGAATTGCGCTGTTTGGTATTCTCCAAGCCCTATGTTGGAAACAGAGAAGGTTTAAAAAGTTCATTTTGCCTTTGCTTTATCTTTCTTAGTAAAGCTTTTTCTGGTGCTATCAGAAAGCTTTTTAGGTCCATATATGTCATCAGGTGCAATCTTACCAGCCCAACAATATTTGAAAAAGCCATTGTTGATCGCGTTCCCTGTTTAATGATCTTAAGCAAAAGGTCGGCAATCAGAGCGCACCAGATTTGTATTTTGATCGCATTTTCATTATCACCCAGAAAGTATTGTAGCGGATAGTTCTGTTTAATGCGTTTAAAGAAAGTTTCGATTTGCCAGCGTTGCTTGTAATAGTTGGCAATTGTTAAGGGAGCCAGACGGCAGTTGTTGGTGATGAACTGAAATCTTTTTTTGGTTACCGGGTCTGCATATCCAATCATGCGTGCAGGCACTTTTACCGCCTTTTTTGAATGACTGTGTCCCAATTCTATAACCCAATCTGTATTAACACCTTGTTGCTTTTGGTATTCGTTGACAGCCTTCCTTTCCCTGATTTTGTATACTGAACTATCCCTGTGACGGGTTACCCATGTGATATGCTCGGAGGTAAAGCGGTTATACGTTGAATAATCCCGGTATCCTTTATCAAATACAATAACCGAATCAGCAGGTAATTGCACTTCTTTGAGGTATTTAGCATCATTATCGGCTCCTGCACTATAGCGAATCATAGTGGGAATATCCTGTTTAGCATGCAGCAAGGTATGAACTTTAATACCTCCTTTACGTCTTCCATCCGTTTTTGAAAGTCCTGAGCCTTTAAGCACTTCCTGAAACAGTGCTATGCTTGTGGAATCGAAAATATAGAGATTGTTTTTAGGCGAACGCCTGCGGCTGTCCGGTAAAAGTGGCTGGTAACGCTTTAATAAACCAAAGTATATTTTTTCAAATACCTCTGCTGTACGGTTTTTATTGGCATCAGAAATAGTACTTCGCCGCGGATGAGATTCCATACCCAGATGATAGATACGCTGATCCCATGCAAGCAGTCCTGTAGTTACTTCTCTAAGGGAGGTACATTGATTAAAAATTGCATAAAGCATGGTAACCAGATGCTCATAAGTCTTAAACGTTTTACAATAATAATCAGCATTCAACTCTCCGGCAACAGCCTTAACCATGGAACGGGGAATGAAATTCAGTACCTGATTGAAGATCGGCTGTCCGGTAAAAAAAGTACCTTTACTCATCGGCTGTTTTTTTGTGTGGTAACTTAAAAATACCGAAAAAGGAGGCTACTCGCCTCCTTTTAATTTATTAATCAACTATTTTTACCGGACACTAATGATTTGAGATGTATAATTTGAAATTGATTTCACTTCGGATTTCGAATTTATGGCTTCGGATTTAAATTGTGATTTGTTTTTTGGATTCTTTGTATTTCTTCGTACCTTACCGTACACACCATCACTACATAACCTATGACAGAGCGCCTGCTTCAATTTATCTGGCAGATGCAGTATTTCAATAAAACTGACCTGCATACAACTGCTAATGAATTATTACAAATCATCCATCCCGGCTACCTCAATACCAATCAGGGACCTGATTTTCAGGAGGCAGGTATCAGGATCAATACAACTATCTGGGCGGGCAATATCGAATTGCATGTAAAAGCTTCCGACTGGAAACTGCACCGCCACCAGGAGGATAAAAATTACAAAAATATTATTTTGCATGTGGTATGGGAAAATGACTTTACCGTGCAGGATGAGTGGGGAAATGATACACCTGCATTGGTTTTGCAGGACAAAGTCTCTAAAATCTTATTGCAACAATATGAAGAGCTGATGTATGCTCAAACCATCATTCCATGCAGTGGTAGTATAGGCATGGTACCGGATTTGATCTGGAGCAGTTGGAAGGCTCGTTTAACGGCAGAGCGGTTACAGCGCAAAACGGAGACAGTTGAACAGTATTTAAAAGAAACCAATGGACATTGGGAAGAAGTGTTTTGGTGGATGCTGGCAAGGAATTTTGGTACAACCGTTAACGGCGATGCTTTTGAAACCATCGCCCGGTCGTTACCTGTTGGTATCTTAACAAAGCATAAAAATCAGATACACCAGTTAGAATCTTTTTTACTGGGTCAGGCTGGTTTGCTGGCTGCAAATTTTGAAGAAGAATATCCCAGAATGCTTCAAAAGGAGTACCTGTTTTACCGGAAGAAATACAATTTTATTGCTGTGCATCAACCCGTTCATTTTTTGCGTATGCGACCGGGCAATTTCCCCTGCATCCGGTTGGCGCAACTTGCAAAGCTTATTCAGCGTTCATCCCGTCTTTTTTCTAAAGTGAGATCAGCTTCAATGCTTGCACAGTTAAAAACACTACTAACGGTAACGGCTAACGATTACTGGCATTATCACTACCGCTTTGATGAAGCGTCATCGTTTAAAGAAAAAGTGCTGGGCCGGCAAATGATAGAAAATGTTATTATCAATACCATTGTTCCGGTTGTATTTGCTTATGGTTATTTACAGCAGGAACAATCTTACAAAAATAAAGCCCTGCAATGGCTCGAAGAAACCGCCGCAGAGCAAAATAACATTACCCGTCAATGGACTGCATTGGGATTAATCAATGCATCGGCACATGATTCGCAGGCATATATTGAATTGACCAAATCATATTGCCGCAATAAAAACTGCCTGAATTGTGCTGCAGGCGCAGCTATCTTAAAACGATCCGTGTGAATGGTGAGATTGTGAGGGCGTGAGAGATGAAACAAGAGAAGGGGGGGATCAGTTTCACGTCTCACATTTATCATTTCACGATTACACCGCTTCCTTTTTCCAGTTAAAATCCACATTTATTCTTATATCCGGGTGAATGCTATGGAATACAGGGCAGGTAAGCGCCGCTTTTTCCAGTATCGTTTGATCCTTGTCTGTTGCCTGGAACCCGGCGGGGAAATGAAATGTTAAATTTAAGCCCCCGATTCTCCTCGGATTACTGGCCATTATTTTTTCAACTTCAACTTTTATGCCTTTAAGATTAACGTTCATGTCTCTTGATTTAATGCCCATAATTGTAAGCATGCAACTGGCCAGTGCAGTGGCAACAAGATCGGACGGCGAAAAACGGTCACCTTTACCCTGGTTGTCCGGAGGAGCATCTGTTTCAATAACGGTACCTGACTTTAAATGGGTGCAAACCGTGCGAAGATTTTCTTCGTAAACTACTGTTGAAGTCATTGTATTATTTTTGTTTAAATTTACGTTTAAAGAACAATAAAATATTCCAGGTGAAAAAAATCATTACGGCAATTATATGTATTTGTATAACCCTTGGAGCTTATAGTCAGCAAAGAACGGCAGAACAAAGGAAAGAAGATAAACGGAGGGCAAAGAGAGAAAAGATGAATGAACTGATGCGCCTGGAAGAAGAAGGAGTGCCTTCTTTTCATAAACAAAATGCTTTTGGCATTAAAGTAAATACAGACGGGTGGGGCATATCTTATGAACTGGGTCGTGCCAATTCTGTAACACGTGCCACTATATTCCAGGTAGAATTCAACGAAAAAAAACATCGCAAAGAGCAAAAGGCCAATCGCACAACGGATGCAGGGGGATTTATATTTTTTGGCAATCCATTTGTATATGGCAAAAAAAACATTTTTTACCAGTTAAAACTTGCCGCAGGGCAACAAATACTGATTGGAGGGAAAAATAACAAAAACGGTGTTTCGGTATACGGTATTGGCGCAGGCGGATTGTCGTTAGGTTTTTTGCGGCCTTATTATGTGGAAGTGCAGGACCAGGCTAATGAAAACAGGTATGTTAAATATGATTCTCCAGACAGTTTATTATTCCTCAGCACCGCCAACATCATCGGCGGCTCGGGTTTAAGTAAGGGATGGAATGAAATGAAACTTGCTCCCGGCTTACATGCTAAAACGGCCCTGCGCTTTGATTACAACCGTTTTAATACAATTGTATCTGCAATAGAAGGCGGAATAAATGTTGAATATTATTTTAAAGAAATAGAGCAAATGGCATATAATCCTTCCAGGAAATTCTTCGTTAACGCCTATGTATCCTTCTTATTTGGCAAACGGAAGTAAGTCTGCTATTTTTGCATTTCGGAAAATGTTTACAATTTAAATTATGAGTGGAGCTTGTGTTACTAACCAGGAACCAGCGCAACGTACCAAAAAACCGGATTGGTTAAGGGTTAAGTTGCCTATTGGTGAAAGCTATAAGAATGTAAGAAATTTAGTAGATACCCATAAACTGCATACCATTTGTGAAAGCGGCAATTGTCCCAATATGGGCGAATGCTGGGGTGCAGGTACGGCTACTTTTATGATACTGGGTAATATTTGTACAAGAAGCTGCGGCTTTTGTGCGGTGGCGACCGGCCGTCCTGAAGCAGTAGATTGGGATGAACCCCAGCGGGTAGCCGAAGCGATATATCTCATGAAAGTAAAGCATGCTGTAATTACTTCTGTAGACAGAGATGAACTGAAAGATGGGGGAAGCATTGTATGGCAAAATACCATTAAAGCCGTAAAAGCTTTAAACCCCGGCACTACACTGGAAACTCTGATCCCCGATTTTAAAGGAGAAAAGGAAAATATTCAGCGCATCATTGAAGCGGCGCCGGAAGTCGTTTCGCATAATGTTGAAACGGTAGAACGAATGACAAAGCAGGTGCGTATACAAGCTAAGTACTGGAGGAGCATGGAGGTGCTTAAGCACCTTAAAGAAAATGGTATGCGAACCAAATCAGGCATCATGCTGGGTTTGGGTGAAACGAAACAGGAGGTATTACAAACCATGCGAGACCTGCGTTCAAATGGAGTTGATGTAATTACACTGGGGCAATACCTCCAGCCCACCAGCAGGCATTTGCCGGTACTGCGTTTTGTGCACCCCAATGAATTTGCCGAATATACGGAAGCTGGCTATGATATGGGTTTCGACTATGTTGAAAGCGGCCCCCTGGTTCGTTCTTCCTATCACAGTGAAAGGCATGTATTTGAAGGAACGGGTAAAAAAGAATGGCTAAAGAAGAAAGAAATGATGATTAGCTAATTGAATAGCTGATTACTATTTCTCTTAATCCACAACGGACTCCTCAACTAACCTTTTGCTGCTGTTCGCCCTGCTGATCGTATTGTTACTATAAACCGGAACCGGCTTTAGCCTGATCAGCTTTAATTTGTTCAATCCGCGCATAATAAAATAGGTCAGATCAAATTCAAACCATTTTTTCGCAAAATTCGCGCTGTCTTTTGCATAGTGGTGATTGTTTTGAAACAATTCCCCCATCAGTAATATTCCCCAGGGTGAGGAGTTTTTGGAATGGTCGCCATTATCGAAATTACTGTAGCCATACTTATGTCCGCACCAGTTAACAATGGCTCCCTGGATAGGGCCCATAAGAAAATGAATGGGTAGCAATAAGAACCACCACAGGTTGGGAGCAAAGAAAAGATATACTGCAAAATAGGCAATACCAAACACGGTTCTTGTTATCATGCTGGTACCGAACCTGTCGAGTTTGTCCCACACAGGAAGATATTCTTCAGTAAATTGCTTGTCAGGAACATTTTTGCCCGTAATAAAAGCGCTGTAAATGGCTGCGGTATGCATCATCATCTGCCATATGTCTTTAAAAAAATGAGGCGAATGAGGGTCTTCTTCGGTATCGCTGAACGTATGATGCATTCTGTGCATTACACCATAAGCGCGCGGAACAAGGTACGAAGAGCCCTGTGCAAACCAGGTTAAAAAATAAATGAGCTTCTCCCCGAATTTTGATGTGGTATACATCTGGTGGGAGGCATAACGATGCAAAAAGAAAGAATGAAAGAACAACGATAAAAACCAATGTGCAAAAAAGAATACTAAAATTACGGTCATTATTATCAGTTAAAACAAAAACCGCAAAGATAATACTTATATGCAATCACTGGAAGAGATATATGAAATTTAGCTTAAATTTTTGAGTTGAGAGTTGCCGTTCACCCTCGGTTGATTATTAAAAATAACAGTTAAATCTTTTGTAATTTGTTTTTTGATGCTTCTTTTCGGATTTCGAATTTATGGCTTCGGATTTTCATATGCCTTTGTTTCATATACTATCAATTGCGCTTACCTTTGTTTATTATCAGATTCACAAGATGTATTTTATATTTTAAGTATGAAACTTCAATGACAAAAAAACTCAGTCGGCATATTTTTAATAAGCAACAGGTTTTAGAAGATGTTCCTCCCAATGAAACCATTGCACAGTGGGCTTCGGAGCTTATTTGCCTGTTATTCCCCGAATTGTCTGCCTGCAATTATAATACTGTGGAAGATATTGATAAAGAGTTCAAACGGTTAGAAACAGCACTTACCCTTATGCTGAATGCAACAAAAGCCTGCTCCGATTGCAATAACGAGCTAATATCAAATCAATTTTTTAAAGGCACACCCGAACTATACCGTATCTTAAATACAGATGTTGAAGCAATTTTGAATGGAGATCCTGCGGCAAAAAGTGAATTTGAGGTCATCAGGGCTTATCCTGGATTTTACGCTTTGTGTTTTTACCGAATCGCTCACTTGCTGTTAACGCTCGATGTTCCGCTGTTGCCCAGGATACTCACTGAGTATGCGCATTCCAAAACCGGAATTGATATACATCCGGGTGCAGAAATCGGGGAATATTTTTATGTTGATCATGGTACGGGGATAGTAATTGGGGAAACTGCTATTATTGGTAACTATGTGAAATTATACCAGGGTGTTACCTTAGGGGCTTTAAGTGTGGATAAAAGTATGGTTTCCATGAAGCGTCATCCAACCGTAGAAGATAATGTTATTATTTATTCCAACGCAACGGTTTTGGGTGGCGATACCGTTATTGGCCATAATAGTATTATTGGCGGTAACGTATGGCTTACGCACAGTGTTCCCGCCGGATCATTTGTATATCACAACTCTGAAATTATAATAGAAGAAAGAAAGATCAAAAACAACGTATAATGGCAACCGTAGCAGATTTAATAGGCAATACCCCCCTTGTTGAATTACAGAAATTAAATACAAACAGCAATGTAAAAATCTTGGCCAAACTCGAGGGCGATAATCCCGGGGGAAGCGTAAAAGACCGTCCTGCGTTTAATATGATCAAAAAAGCTCTGGAGCGCGGTGATATCAATAAAAATACAAAGCTGATAGAGGCAACAAGCGGAAATACCGGAATTGCCATGGCATTAACCGCAAACCTGTTTGGAATGGAAGTTGAACTGGTAATGCCTGCTAATTCTACCCGTGAAAGGGTTTTAACCATGGAGGCATATGGTGCAAAAGTAACCCTGCTGGAAAGTATTGAGGCATGCAGGGATTATGCTGAAGAAAAAGCTGCCAAAGGGGATTGTTATCTGCTTAACCAGTTTGCTAATCCCGACAATGTAATGGCTCACTATGAAACAACGGGCCCTGAAATATGGAATGATACAAAGGGAACGGTTACTCATTTTGTAAGTTCCATGGGAACTACCGGAACGATTATAGGGTGCTCGCGTTATTTGAAGGAAAAAAATCCTGAAATACAAATAATCGGTTGTCAGCCTACCGAAGAGTCATCTATTCCCGGTATCCGAAGATGGTCGAAAGAATATCTGCCTAAAATTTTTGAACCGCAAAGAGTAGACCGGATTATGGATGTTTCCCAGTCTGAAGCAGTACAGCTTACCCGGCAGCTCGCTAAAGCAGAAGGTATATTTGCCGGAATGAGCAGTGGCGGAGCAGCTTCGGCAGCGCTAAAATTAAGCGAAGAAATTTCTTCCGGGGTTATCGTTTTTATTGTTTGCGACAGGGGCGACAGGTACCTGAGCAGTAACCTGTTTGGATAACCATCACAGCAACTTAATTTCATGGCTAACCTGCAATTCATCCAGCGCTTCCTTCAAACGGCTGCAGTGGGTATCTGTAATAAAAACCTGTCCCTTGTTTTCTACGCATACTTTAACAAGCAGGTTCTTCATACGTGCTTCATCTAATTTTTCAAATACATCATCCAGTAATAAAAGCGGGGGAAATCCTTTATGTTGCAACAGTACTTCAAATTCTGCCAGCTTTAATGCAAACAACAGGCTTTTTCTTTGCCCCTGGGAAGCGATTGTTTTAAATGGATAATTTTCGAGGCCCAGTTCAAGATCATCGCGATGCACCCCCTGATTTGTGCGTTGAAGTGCTATATCTCTAGTTCTGTTTCTTATTAATAATTCTTTAAAATCAACTGATTCTAAATGGCTTTTATAGGTTATCGTTAATTTTTCTTTATGTTCCGCAATGGAATGATACAATTCCAGAACAATAGGTATAAATGCTTCTAAAAATACCTTGCGGCTCCTGTAAATAAAATTACCGGCAACTACAAGCTGGCCGGATATAACTTCCATGAGGCTTTCATCCATATTGCCGGATTCGGCCAATTGCTTCAGCAGGCTGTTCCGCTGCTGCAATAACTTATTGTAATCAATTAAGGTTTGCAGGTAAGCGGCATCCAGTTGCGAAATGGTATAGTCTATGAATTTTCTCCGCTCTTCACTTGCCTGCGTAATAATCGCTACATCATCCGGCGCTATCATTACGCATGGAAATTTGCCAATATGAGTGGCAAACCTTGTATAATTTTCATTGTCCACGCCAAATTCCTTCTTGCCGTTTTCGCGTACCACACATAATATATTGTGACTTTTTCCGTCTACGCTTACCTGTCCATTGAGCCTGAAACCTGATTTTCCCTGCTGTGTATTTTGTATATCCGTTTTACCAAAATAGCTTTTGGTAAAGCACATATAATAGATGGCATCCAGCAGATTGGTCTTTCCACTGCCGTTTTTACCGCAAAAACCGGTTACATTTTGAGAGAAGGTAAAGGTGGCCTGCCCGTAATTCCGGAACTGTGCTAACGATATGTTCTTCAGTTTAAACAAAGCGCAAATCTATATTGAATCCTGAAAATAAAGCTGAAAATCAGATTTTTGATGAGACCACCTCTTAGAATTTGAAATTCAGAATTTGAGATTTAACACATATATTTGCCCCTCAATTTTGCAACGTGAGCGCTACAACAAAAGAAACTGTAAAATTTACAAAGGAAACCTACCTCTATTGGTACGAATTGATGCTATTGCTACGCCGGTTTGAAGAAAAAGCCGGGCAATTGTATGGTATGCAAAAGATTCGTGGATTTTGTCATTTATACATCGGGCAGGAAGCGATAGCGGCGGGTTGTATGACAGCTACTAAACCCGAAGATCCATTTATTACAGCCTATCGTGATCACGGATTGGCTATTGCAAAAGGAGTTAGTGCCAAATCGTGCATGGCCGAATTGTTCGGGAAAGCTACCGGGTGTTCAAAAGGAAAAGGAGGCAGCATGCACTTTTTTGGAGTGAAGGAGCGATTTTTTGGAGGCCATGGCATCGTAGGCGCACAAATAGGAACAGGAGCGGGGCTGGCTTTTGCTGAACAATATAAGGGTACCGATAATGTGTCTCTTACTTTTTTTGGAGACGGAGCCGCACGCCAGGGAATATTGCATGAAACCTTTAACCTGGCTATGATATGGAAGTTGCCTGTGGTTTTTATTTGTGAGAATAACAACTATGCAATGGGTACCTCAGTGAATAGAACTTCCAACGTAATGGATATTTACAAACTGGCCGATGCTTATGATATGCCTGGCGATACGGTAGACGGAATGATTCCGGAAGCCGTGCACGAAGCTGTTGGACGCGCTGTAAAGAGGGCCAGGGAAGGTGGCGGACCCACGTTGCTTGAAATAAAAACCTACAGGTACAAAGGGCACTCTATGAGCGATCCTGCGAAATACCGTACCAAGGAAGAAGTAGAGGAATACAAACAGCGGGATCCTATTGAATACACAAAAAGTAAACTGCTCAAAACTTTTAATGTTACGGAAGAGGAAATTGAAGTGATTAATGAAAGAGTAAAAAAAGAAGTGGACGAATCGGTAAAATTTGCAGAAGAGAGTCCGTGGCCTGATGACAATGAATTATTAAAGGATGTCTATAAGCAGGAGGATTACCCTTTCATAATGGACTAAATAAACCTCAATTAAAACAATAAAAAAGAATACCGGGTTAAAAATGAGTGCAATAAAAAAACATGAAACCGTTAAGCATACAGACGGGCTGATGGATGCGCAGGACTTTTGGGAAAGAAATAATAAAAGCATTATTATTTTCTTAAGTGCTGTTATCGTATTGGTGGGTGGTTATTTTGTTTATAAATACTGGTTTAAACTCCCTGAAGAAAAAAAGGGGGTTGAAGCCATTGCCAAAGCCCAGGAATATTTTGCCAGCGATTCGCTGCAACTGGCATTGAATGGCGATGGCAGAAACGCTGGTTTTTTAAAAGTGATCAGCAAATACGGAGGAACGCCCTCTGGTAACCTTGCAAAATTATATGCAGGTGAAACCTACCTGCAATTGGGAGATTATAACAATGCTTTAAAATATCTGAAGGAGTTTGATGCTAACGGTTCTGTACAAACACAGGCTTTGGTATACGGACTTATGGGAGATGCTTATTCGGAATTAAAAAAGAATACTGAAGCGCTGGAGAATTATAAAAAAGCAAGCACTACTTTTGAACAAAACCAGGCACTGTCATCGGAATATCTGTTCAGGGCCGCAAGTTTGTATGAAGTAATGGGAAAAAATAAAGAGGCGATTGAGCTTTTCCAGCAGTTGAAAGATAAATATCCCAGAACAGAAAGAGGGTTTACTGCCGAAAAGTACTTAGGCAAATTAGGAGCAACTGAATAATTTCAGGTATCGGGTATCAGCCGTCAGGTATGAGGTGAGAAGATACTAACGAAAGGATGAATACTCATTTTCTGCTTTTATCTGAAAGCTGATTATTTATAGCTACTTCGGACTTGTTTCACGGCTTCAGATTTTTAAATTTGATTTATTGTTTGGAGTGATCGTTGTATTTCCTTCGGATTTCGGACTTGTGGCTTCGGGTTTGAAATTTGGATTTTATTTGTATTCTTGTCATTTGTTTTTTGGTTCTTATTATTTACACTGACAATGGCTGAAATAACCAATAGTAATTTATATGTTTTAGACACAGGCATTCTACCAAAGGATGCCTGTGTTGTTATTGTGCGTACCGAATGGAACGCGGCTATAGTAGACAAGCTGGAAGAAGGATGCAAAAGTGTTTTAACCCGGCACCAGGTAGCCCACCGGGTGATTACCGTTCCCGGAGCTTTTGAAGTGCCTTATGGCATAATAAGTTACTGGAAAACGCGCTTGCAGGCAAAAAAACCGCCCGATGCATTTATTGCTTTGGCCTGTGTGGTAAGAGGTGGCACGCCGCATTTCGATTATGTGTGCAAAGGAATTACGGATGGCATTGTTCAGCTAAATCTTACCTTACCCGTTCCTTCTGTTTTTGGTGTACTTACTGTAGACACCGATGAACAGGCACAGGAAAGAACCGGAGGCAGGCATGGGCATAAAGGAGAGGAGGCTGCTGTTACTGCATTAAAAATGATAGCATTGAAAGCGTCATTTGATAAGAATATTTAAACGGATGACACGGGAGGCATATTGACAAAATGGATGTTCAATTATTTATACCCTGTTTTGTAGACCAGTTGTACCCGCAAACCGCTTTTAATATGGTAAAGGTGCTGGAAAAGCTGGGTTGCAATGTTCAGTATAATACCAGTCAAACCTGTTGCGGGCAACCTGCTTTTAATGCAGGTTTTTGGGATGATGCACGTGATGTTTGCAATAAATTTCTTAAAGATTTTTCGGGCGTGGATTATATTGTTTCTCCAGGTGCATCCTGTACAGGCTTTGTAAAGAATTACTATCCGCGTTTATTTGATAATTCTTCCCTTCACAACGAAGTAAAAGACACAGGCAAACGGATGTTTGAATTTAGCACATTTCTAACCGAAATACTCAAAGTTGAAGATTTGGGCGCCGAATTGCATGGAAAAGCTACTTATCATGATTCATGCGCTGCCCTGCGGGAGTTGCATATAAAAACGGGGCCGCGTCGTTTGCTGAATCATGTAAAAGGCCTGGAACTGGCAGAAATGAACGATGTGGAAACCTGTTGTGGATTTGGAGGCACTTTTGCCGTTAAGTTTGAAACCATTTCTGTTGCCATGGGCGATCAGAAAGTTGTAAATGCCAGTAATACCGGCGCTGACTTTATTATCTCAACCGACTTGAGCTGCCTCATGCACCTTGACGGAGTTATTAAAAACAAGGGATTGACGCTTCAAACCATGCACATTGCCGACGTACTGGCCAGCGGGTGGTAGGCGATTTGAAAGTTACAGGTTGCAGTGCTTTCAATTTATGGTTTTTAGTTTGTGGTATATTGTTGCATTCACTTCGGATTTCGGGTTTTAGATTTCGAACTTTGTATATCTTTATTTGTTTCTTGCTGTTTTGAATTTATAATTTATATTATCGTCATGGCATACTGGCTTGTAAAATCTGAACCTTTTAAATACAGTTGGGATCAGCTTGTAAAAGATAAACAAACCTTCTGGGATGGTGTACGCAATTATGCGGCACGCAATAACCTTAAAGCAATGAAGAAGGGAGATGAAGTTTTATTCTATCATAGTAATGAAGGGCTGGAAATTGTAGGAATAGCCAAAGTGGCAAAGGAGCATTATCCCGACCCAACGGCCGATGATGAAACATGGGTGGTAGTGGATTTAAAACCGTATAGAAAGCTAAAGAAGCCTGTTGGACTTATTCAAATTAAGGCCGACCAGCGTTTGGCTGAGATGGCGCTGGTTAAATTGGGACGACTTTCTGTACAGCCTGTTTCAGAAAAAGAATGGGATATCATCATGGAAATGGCCGGCGAGCAATAGATTTTAGAAATCCGGGTTCACCCCGGTATAATTTAAAGGGGTGATGGACTTCAGTTCTTTTTTGAGTGATGAAGAAATATTAAGCTTGTCAATAAAATGATGCATGGTTTTTTGATTGATGCCTGCCGCGCCCCTGGTAAGCTCCTTTAAAGCTTCATAAGGACTGGGATAATTTTCACGCCTCAAAATGGTTTGTATGGCTTCGGCTACTACTGCCCAGTTCTGCTCCAGGTCTTGCTTTATTTTTACTTCGTTTAACAGCAATTTCCCCATTCCTTTATCAAAGGATTTAAGTGCAAGTATAGTGTGTGCAAAGGGAACGCCTATATTTCTCAGTACAGTTGAATCGGTAAGATCGCGTTGCAACCGGGATATGGGCAATTTTGATGAGAGGTGTTCCAGCAGTGCATTTGCCATTCCAAGATTTCCCTCTGCATTCTCAAAATCAATAGGATTTACTTTATGCGGCATTGCGGAAGATCCCACTTCTCCTTTCTTCACCTTCTGTTTAAAATATTCAAGAGAAATATAGGTCCATATATCACGGCAAAAATCAATCAAAATGTTATTGATGCGTTTTATCCCATCAAAATGAGCAGCTATATTATCATAATGTTCAATCTGCGTAGTAAATTGCTGGCGCTGCAGCCCCAGCGATTTATTGCAAAAATCATTAGCAAATTTTATCCAGTCTGTTTTAGGATAAGCCACATAATGGGCATTAAAATTACCGGTAGCACCTCCAAACTTGCAGGAGTAAGGTATAGATTGCAACAACTGCAATTGCTGCTCTATCCGTTCAGCAAATACCATAAACTCCTTGCCCAGGCGGGTAGGTGAAGCCGGCTGCCCGTGCGTGCGGGCCAACATGGGTATATTTTTCCAGGTTACGGATATTTTTTTTATTTGCAGAATAAGTGTGGCTATAGCAGGATAATACTCATTTTCCAGTGATTCCTTCCACAGCAGCGGTACAGCGGTATTGTTTACATCCTGTGAGGTAAGCCCAAAATGTACCCACTCTTTAAGGTGTCCAAGCTTCAACGCACCCAGTTCCTGTTTAATGTAATACTCTATTGCTTTTACATCGTGATTGGTTATTTTTTCTATATTTTTTATTTCCTTTGCTTTGTCGGCCGTGAAATGAAGATATATCGCTCTCAATAATTTAATCTGGGCGGGCTTTAGTGCAAAGAATTTCTTTTCGCTTAAAGCAATAAAGTATTCTATTTCAATAAGAATCCGATAGCGGATCAATGCAAATTCAGAAAAATACTGGTCTAAATGATGAACCTGGTTTCTGTATCTGCCATCTACAGGTGAAATTGCAGTAAGCGCTGATAAATCCATTCTCTATAATATTTGAAGAAATAATAAAAGGGGATTACCCTACATTTGCGGGCAAACCTACATGAAAAAACTGAGTTTTTTATCGGGACTGAATAGACTGTGTATATAGAATTTGTAATTGAAAAATAAACATGAGAAATAAAATAAACGTTGGAATAATTGATTACCTGAATGTAAAACCTTTTTTATACGGTATTAAACATTCTTCAGTTATCAATGATATACACCTCGTTGAAACTTTCCCTTCCAAACTGGCACAGATGCTCCTTACCGGCGAAGTGGATCTGGGAATAGTGCCGGTGGCAATTATTCCCAAAATGAAGGAGTATTACATGGTTTCGGATTATTGCATCGGATGCAACGGACCGGTGGCTACGGTTTGTTTGTTTAGTGAAGTTCCCATAAACCGCGTTGAAACTGTTTTGCTCGACTACCAGTCTAAAACATCTGTGGCGCTTGCAAAAATTCTGTTGCAGGAATATTGGAAAATTTCACCGGTATTCGAAGACGTTCAGGAAGAAGAATTCCGCCACAGGATAACTGGCACAACCGCGGCAGTAGTGATAGGCGACAGGGCATTTGAACAAAGAAAAAAATCAGCGTACAGCTATGATCTTGGCGAGGCCTGGAAAAACTTTACCGGGATGCCCTTTGTATTTGCTGCATGGATAGCCAATAAACCCCTGCCGGATGGATTTATACATGCTTTTAACGAAGCCAATGCCTTTGGTTTAATGCATATTGACGAAGTAGTTCAGGAAAATCCGTATAAATTATTTGATTTAAAACAGTACTATAAATATAATGTCAGTTATGTGTTTGACGACAAAAAGAAAGCTGCATTAGACGCATTTCTGCTCCTGTTAAAGCAGGAAAAACCCCACATAATTTAGAAGAGGATCGAACACTTACGGCACTCACTGCTTACCAGCAAAGTGCGGTGGGTAATTTTTATTTTTAAAGAATCGCCTGTTTTCTTGTGAGGATCAGATTATCGGACTTATTTTTGAATAATTTCAATAAAATATGGAATGGTTAACAAATCCCGAAGCATGGATATCGCTGCTAACGCTTACCGTGCTGGAAATTGTTCTGGGCATTGATAATATAGTGTTTATTTCTATTATTTCCGGAAAACTCCCTCAACATCAGCAAAAAAAAGCCAGGAGAGTGGGATTGGCGCTAGCCATGATTACAAGAGTATTATTATTGCTTTCCATTAGCTGGGTAATGACCTTAACCTCTCCGCTATTTAGTATAGGCGAATGGTTTGGTGTGGAGGAGGGTGCTCTTTTTGAAAAATTAAAAATATCGGGCAGGGATATTATACTTATTGTGGGAGGATTATTCCTGATATACAAAAGCACCACCGAAATTCATGAAAAAGTAGAAGGCCATGGACCGGAAGTGGTTAAAACCCCAAAGGTCATCTCTTTCAGCAGGGTTATCATAGAAATAATACTACTGGATGTGGTATTTTCACTCGATTCTGTTATTACTGCTGTAGGAATGGCAGACCACATAGAAATAATGATAGCGGCTGTGGTTATTGCGGTACTGATCATGCTCGTTTCCGCCGAAAGCATCAGTAATTTCGTAAATCATCATCCCACAGTAAAAATGCTGGCATTGTCTTTTTTGTTGCTGATAGGTATTTCATTGATAGCCGAAGGGCTCGACCAGCACATTCCTAAGGGATATATTTATTTCGCCATGGCATTTTCGGTTTTTGTAGAAGTGCTAAACCTCAGGGTGGCCAAAAAGAACAAGCAATTATAATTTTGCATTTAGCCTGTTCACATTTACCTTTGCGCTTCTTTTAAACAGCACGGCCAAATCCGTGCAACCTTAAAACATTGATAATCATGAAACAAGGTATCCATCCGCAAAATTACAGGTTTGTAGTTTTCAAAGACATGAGCAACGGGTATACATTCCTTACCCGTTCAACGGCAGGTTCAAAAGAAACCATTAAATGGGAAGACGGAAATGAATATCCGCTGATCAAACTCGAAATTTCCAATACTTCGCATCCGTTCTTTACAGGGCAAAAGGTATTGGTTGACACAGCAGGACGTATTGATAAATTCAAAAAGAAATACGCGAAAAAATAATTTCTTCATCCAAACGAATGATGGTCCCTCCGGTTTGCCGGGGGGATTTTTTGTTATTGTCGCATTCTATGAATGGAAAATTTCATGTACGTTTGAATTCATTCTTCCGGCATGCCCATTATATTATTTGACACATCTCAGAGAAACCTGTTGTACCCATTTACGTATACCCGTGCTATCGCTGATATACGGGTGGGCATTTTTACAGTTAAAGAAAGATGGGAGAAACGTACAGGGCAAAAAGTGTATGTTCTTACTGAACCCTACCTGCAAACGATAAATGCAAGCTTGCCGGATGGAGAAAAGATACTGGTAAATGCCTCCGTCATTGCGGATGAAAATTTAGTAACGCTTATTATGAATCTGCGGAAGAACGAAGCTATCGTTAAGGATGGGGAGGTCATCGCCGGAGTTTCTGCCGGTATTGAAGAGTGGAGCATAGACACTATTATTCCGGAAAAATTCAAAAAATGCTTTTCATATGATCGGCCTTTAAAAAAACTGGTATATCCCTGGCATATTTTTCAGCTAAATGATGAATTGATCCGAAGTGATTTTACATTGATCACCGCAAACAGGATACGGCAGTCTGTTGCAGCTACGGATGATTGGACGGCGCCTGAGAATATTTTCATTGAAGAAGGAGCCGTTATATCAAAATGTTTCATTAACGCATCGGAAGGGCCGGTATATCTCGGAAAGAATACCATTATTATGGAGGGCTGTATGATCCGCGGACCTTTTGCAACAGGGGAGGGGAGTGTATTAAAAATGGGAGCCAGGATTTATGGCGCTACTACCATAGGTCCTTATTGCACAGTTGGAGGGGAAATTAAAAACGCTGTGATGATGGGGTACAGCAATAAAGCACATGATGGTTATTTAGGCGATGCTGTGGTAGGAGAGTGGTGTAACCTTGGTGCAGGTACTTCTAATTCCAATGTAAGAAATGATGCAGCTGTTATTTATGCAAATAAAGGACAGAGAAATAGTGTGGCTATTGGATTAAAATGTGGATTATTAATGGGTGATTATAGCCGCAGTGCTGTTAATACTTCATTTAATACCGGTACTTTTGCAGGAGTAGCCTCTAATATATTTGGACATGGATTTGCTCCAAAAAATCTGCCCAATTTTACCTGGGGCTATGAACAGCGGTATATTTTTGATAAAGCAATTGATCATATTGCTAACTGGAAAAAACTAAAGCAACGTGATTTAACATCGGCCGAAATACGAATTCTGGAACATCTTTATAAACAAACCACATAATGAGACAACAAATAGCAGCAGCCAACTGGAAAATGAATCTGACGATTGGCCAGGCAGAAAATTTACTGGACGAAATATTAAAAGTGCCGCACGATCTGCAGGCACATCAAAAAGTAGTTTTTGCCGTTCCTTTTCCCTACCTGCCATTGGCCCAGAATAAAGTATCGGACAAACGGAACTTTTTTACAGCCGCGCAAAACTGTTACACCCAGAGCAGGGGTGCTTTCACCGGTGAAACATCAGCCGAAATGCTGCAATCCATAGGTGTGGGATATGTTGTGTTGGGCCACTCAGAGCGGCGTGAATATTTTGGGGAATCCAATGCTATGCTCGAAGAAAAAGTAGCCATGGCACTCACTTACGGTTTAACGCCCATCTTTTGTTGCGGAGAGCCGCTGCAAATCAGGGAATCGGGCGCCCAAAACGAATATGTGGAAAAACAATTGAAAGAAAGTCTTTTTAACCTGCATGAAGAGCAAATCCAAAAAGTGGTAATTGCCTACGAACCCATATGGGCGATAGGTACCGGCAAAACGGCAACATCAGCACAGGCCCAGGAAATGCACGCGCATTTGCGCAAAGTACTTGCGGCCCGGTATGGCCATATTATTGCTGATGAGGTTCCGATTTTATATGGCGGCAGTGTAAAAGGCAGTAATGCAAAAGAAATATTTGCTCAGCCCGATGTGGATGGCGGGTTAGTCGGTGGCGCTTCATTAATTGCTGCAGATTTTACGCAGATTATTGATGCATTGAAGTAAGGACATCGCTTAGATCAGCTGCAATGAATATAAAGAAGAAGCTTTTATGGGGATTCATCTGGCGCATGTTCTTCTCGCTCTCTTTATTTATCTTAAATATTGCATTTGCAAAATATTTTGGCGCTATCGAAAGCGGCCAGGTATACTTTATAACCACTGCATTGAGTTTGTATATTATTTTTAGCAGTGTAAATATAGAAACAGGAATAGGTTTTTATGCTGCGGCCAAAAAAGTAAATTTAACCACTACGCTTTTTGCAGGATTGTTGTTTACGGTTATTTCCGTGATGATTCTGCTATTGTTGCAATACTTTCCGGCAACCCGTGATTATTTTTCCGGTAAAAGCTGGGACTGGTATTACAGTGTATTTTATGTTACAGGAAACTTGCTGGCCAGTATTTTTTGCGCTTTGTTTTTTGCGTATAATAATTATGTGTGGCCTAATGTAATATTAGCTTGCTGTATGTTAATACTGGCTGCATTTTTCGTCATTAATGATCAATTCTGGTTTTATACCCGGGAAGAAAGCCTCTTTGTTTATTTCTTTTTTTTTATTGTGCAGGCGCTCATACTTATTCTTGGGTTTATCAGTAAACATCGTAAGGAAATTAAACTAAACGTATCAGTCATCAATAAACGGCATTTAAAAAGTATAATACATTATTCTCTGATAGCATTAATCAGTAATGTTGTTTTCTTTTTGTTATACCGAATGGATTACTGGTTGGTTGAGTATTATACTTCCGCATCCGAATTGGGTAACTATATACAGGCATCCAGGTTCGGGCAGGCATTACTAATAGCACCTTCCATTTTTTCCGCAATAATAATACCGAGGATTGCCGATAAAAGTATAATGAGATTTGATAAGCCTGCTGCTTTCGCCTTTGTAATACTTGCTTTTATATTTTTATTTTTTTTGATATTCCTTTTATTTGCGGGTCCCCCATTTTTTAAAATACTTTTGGGGGAGGATTATATCCATATGTATTGGCCTTCGGTGATTAAAATACCCGCTATTTTATTTTTATCCTTTTCTTTTATACTGGGCACATGGTTTGCGGGTATAAACAAAATAATATATAATATTTATAGCACAGTTGCTGGCGTAGTGGTTATTATAGTCAGCGATTTTTTGCTCATACCTGCTTATGGTATCATTGGCGCCGCTGTTGCATCATTGCTGGCTTACCTGGCTGTATTTATTACTTCGGTTTATTTATATAATTCCAAAACCAACCAGCGTTTCGGTGATTTACTTCGTTTTTGCAGAAGCATAGTAAAGAACAGGAGAAGATACGCCAAAGAATTATGGGCTAATTTGAATCTAATAGATTATTAAAAGCTCCTGTGAAGTTTTCTGCTCTAAAATGATGACATGCAATTCTCATTTTACGGTTTGCATCCGTTAAGACACTTTTGTGCGATAAAATTGAAGTGAAAATGGCAAGCAGGTCTTGTTCATTTTCATATTCCCAGTTGCAGCCTGCAAACTGCGCCGGTAATTGCAACCCTTTGGGAATGATGGCAGGTTTTCCAAAATAGATCTGATCCGTTATAAAGCCGGGGGAATGGGTTACACCATTTATTTCTTCTACTCCCCGCATTCCGCTAGTGTGTAAAATAACCGGAGCCCATACAATATCGGCCTGCTGATAAAGTATTTCATATTCAGGTTGTTCTATGATGTACATAAACGTGCTTACCTTGAAAAAATACCGGTCAGCAAGTTTGCGCAATGTTTCTGCTATGTTATTTCCAAAAGACGAATCTGCACTTCCCGCAAAAATAATATGAAGAGGGGTAGAGGTTAAAAGATCCTTTATATGCATTTTCAGAAAGTCAACTACCATTTTGTAATTTCTTCGTTTGGCCTCCACTGTGCCTGGAATAATAACGGTAAAAACATTTTTTGGAAAAATAAATTGATCCGTTTGTTTATGAAAGTTACCCGGAATAAAACATACCTGTTTTGATGGAAAAGCCTGTTCAAATGTATTTATCATCGCTGGTGCAAGTACCCTGTAATGCCGAATGCTTTTGTGCAATATTTTTTTTGCGATTGTTTCCGAAATATCCCGGATGTTTCTGAATGAACTGCCTTTATAGTCATTAATAGAATGTACCGTCATGCTTATTTGCAGATGATGGACTTTGCGCAAATACCACGCAAATAACAGTTTATTGTGCTCTAACGTTCCAATATGAAGATGCGTATAAGAAGATTCGAAGATATGCCTGAAAAATTTGTGTATAAAAGCTCTGTTGGATTCATGAACCTGTACAACCCAGTTTATTTTTAATGATAATTGTAAGGGTTGAATAATGCATTGAAGTTGTTTGCAGGAATGCTCAGTAATAAATATTGTTACTTCCGAAAAGTAAGTGCTGCTTAATACAAGTAATGCTGAAAGATTTTCAAAATGTGTTGTCTCGTATATAATGAGTTTCTTTTGCAAAAGCATTGGGATATAAGTTAAAAGCAGATAAACAAAGAAATCATATTTACTCAAACAACTCCAGCCTCGTTTTAGGCCGCCGCGCTTCCTCCCATTTGAAATTTCTGAATCTTTGTCTTTCTTCAGGCACTTCGTTCACAGGATAAAAGCCGCCTTTCACCTGGTATAACCATGTAATTTTATCCAATTCTTTTTTTACAAAGTAAAGATTGATTAAATCTGCCTGTGCATAATTGGCGCCGGTATAAGCGCTGTCATCATCCTGCAGATAATAGAGGCTTTCGGCACTCCCTCTGGCCCTAATATGATCAATGTCGCCATCTTTAAAAAAACCATTAATGGTATTTCCTTTTAACTGGTTATAAAAGCTATCATTGCTCCTGCTGATGCTGAAAGCATTTTCAAGCACTTCTATATGATCGGGCTTTTTATTTTTAGTATGCAGATAAATAGTATCTCCTGTAATCTGACTTTCTTTTGCCCAAACAATAGGATTGGTAAATAGGCGAAAAATGGAATCTCTTCCCGAAAAGAACATGCTATCGCAAACCGCCTGCATCGAATCAGAAAATATGCGTACATGGTGAAATGCCTGAAAAAAACGTACGCTGTCAATCCTGTCAAAATCCTGCGCATGTATTCCTTTAGCCGTATCCTTATCTGCTGATCTTATTGTTTGCATCACCAGACTGTCCCCGTGGTCATGCGGCAGGTCTTTTGTCAGCAGTGTGTCTCCTGTCTGCAATTGAACAGGCTGCTGAAGTATCGTATCCTTCCGGGGAGGGATTATCGGCGTCTCCCGTATAGCGGTATCGGTGAAAGGCAGCGTTGCAGAATTTTTTGGCAACGGTTTACGGCCGTTCAATATCATGGCTTTCTTTGCATCTTTAGTTTTTGCTGGCTTTCCCAATACCTTCATTGCCGTATCCTTTCCAATTTCCTCCATCACTATACTATCGTATTGTGGAACCCCGTTTGAATTAATATCTGAAGAATCAGCGGGTAAGTTGCTGGCATTCTTATCCATTGGTGAGCTGGTATCTTTAACATATAAAGTGTCCAATTTAATGCCCGAATACAGTGTATCGCCTGTTATAAATAACGAATCATTATCCTGCTTAATAATCATAATGGGTTTTAGAGTAGCAAGAACTGTTTTGCTATCCCGGTTAAAATTACTTTTTTCTGACACCAGTGTTACACCCTGGGCTGTATCAATATATACAACACTTCCCTCAGCAAAGCCTTCCCCTGTTGTTTTATTGAAACTAATATTATCGGCAGTAATATATTGAGTGCTGTCTTCAATTACAGGGCGCTTACCAAAATTGGCAAATCCTTTATTCATGTCATAATAGCCATCGGATGTTCGAATAATAGATTTACCATCGTTAATGGTGGTAGGAGAAACGAATGTAGCAATTTGTGAATCCACATTATACAAAAGTGTGTCGGTTGCAATTGTATATTCGGGGTCAACAAGACGCACGTTTTTTTTGAAATAAGCATCTTTAGTGTCTGCATAATAATAACCCTCCTTACTGGTAAGGGTGGAAGCGGAGGTTACAATTTTACCACCGCTGAGATAAGTTCCTGTTTTGGTATTAAGATCGTATTCCAGTGTTTCTGTAGTAAGTGTTGCCTTTCCATCGCTTAATTTTACATTTTTTTTCAGATGCGCTATCCTCGTATTGCCATAGTAAATGAGATATTGTGAGTATACATTCACACTGTCTGCATCATTAATATGGATATTGCCAAATACTTCAATTATATTTTGCTGCTTATTCATTACAATGCTATCACCGTTAAAGAAAGTATTTTCCTGGCGAAGCATGGCATTTCCCACCAGTATCTGCAATTCAACACTGTCTTTCTTTTCAAATTTTAAAATATCAGAGCGGATGAGATGCACTTCTCTTGTGCTGTCTTTAGGTAGTGTGGAAGGATTGGAAGAACTATCCACAGTTGGTTTTTGCTGTGTCCACGCCAAATGGAAGATCAGCAAAAAAAATACGGATAATACAATCCTCTTTCGTGTATTCATCTCCGTTTTTTATCTTTACCTGGAACTTTGGTTAGCGAATCAGACAGCGGAACCATTAATGGATCTGATTTATCTCTTTTACCAAATAGTAATCCACCGGTATACCTGCGCGGATGTATCCTGAAATCCTGCAATAAAACATTAAGACTATTGGCAGTTGAATTAAGATTATTATATAATTTTTTGTCATTCATCAGCAATCCCAAAGAACCATCATTGTTGTTTACTTTATTTAAAGTAGTGCTAAGTTCAGTTACTGCTGCATCTAATTTTGTTAAAGTCTGCTGAAGTTCCAGGCTGGCTAATTTGCCTGAAGTAGTATTTAAATTTGAAAAAATTTGTGTAATGGTATCATTATTCTTTTTAAGATTACCTGTAAATGCACTGACATTCGATAAAGTTTGGGCCAGTGCGCCGGTTTGCGTGTTCAGCAAACTGTTCAGGTGTGCGGTAGATATTGCCAGGTTTGCAAAAATAGTTTGAAAATTATTTTGAGTGCGGGGATCAAAAATATTTCCAATTAATTTTAACACAGAATCAAGCGATTGCAGGGATGCATTGATCTTTACCATTGCCGGATCAAGACTGCCTTTAACCTGGTCGAGCAGGCCCAATCTAGCGTTTGTTACCAGTGTATCTCCGTTTTTTATAAAAGAGGGGGCATCGCCTAGATCAATGTCTAATGTAGTATTCCCTAATAAACTACCTGAAATGCGGGCAACAGAATTTTTGGGGATATTTATACTTTTACTGAGATTTAAAGTAACCAGGATACCACTGAGATTTTTATCTGTTTCCTGCATTTTATACACTTTACCAACCTGCAGACCGTTAATCATTACAGAATTCGAAACAGAGAGTCCTTCAACTGTTTGAAAGACAGTATATACCTTAAAGCTTTTTTCAAAAATGGGTTTCCCTTTTAAAAAGTTGAACCCCAATATAAGTAATGTAATAGCAACCGCTGTTAAAGCACCTACCTTGGTTTCGTTAGAAATTTTCATTCCTTAATTTTTATGCGGGAAAAGATTTACCAAACAAAAAAGTCTTTGGTTGAACGATGGCAACCTTTCACTTATTATTCAAAATCAATAGTTTCGTAGCAAAAATAAGATATTCGCGCAAAGCAATAGCATATCGTTCACGGAAAGCTAACGATTTTTGTCATTTACCGGCTTAGAACCGGTGGAGGAAAGGGATTGGGCCTCTTTCGTTTCAGCATTTGAGATATCGGCTGCACTTCTTAAATTATCCAATACACTTTTAAAGTTTACTATGGCTTTTACAATTGCATCCGCTGTTTCATCCTGTCCTTTTTCACTGTTCAGGTAATCTTCCTCTTCTTTGTTGGTGATAAAGCCTGTTTCTACCAGAACGGCAGGCATATTGGTGGCCTGTAATACCCATATTCCTTTTTCATTGCGTTGTAAAACACCGTCACTTTTACGGCCAGATTTTTCAAATTCATTTTCAATCATAGAAGCTAACCGCACACTGTTCTTGAAATATTTTTGAACCCATAGCCTGCTGGCAATAGCACCTTCAGGGGTGGAAGGGTCGGGTATTCCAGTGAGTTCACCTTCCGACTCAAAGCGTTCGGATACGGCGTCTGCTTTATGCACATCCCTGTCTGCGGCCCAAACATATGTTCCGGTGCCATAACGTGGGTTAGGTGTTGTCCACCTCTTATATACAGGCTCCTTTTTGGTGTGTTTTTTCCTGTTTTTTCCCTTGCCTGTGTAGTAGGTGCGGGTTCGGTATCCCGTTACTTTGGAATGACGGATACCGGCAGCCGCGTTTACGTGTATACAAATAAACAGATCTCCGTTATTCTCGTTGGCAAAAGATGCTTTTTCCCGTACAGGCTGGGTAATATCGGTAGTGCGGGTTTGAATTATTTTAGCATCGGGCAATTCCTTTTCTAATAGTGCCCCTACTTTTAAAGCAAGTTTTAAAGTTATTTCGGCTTCAGTTGAATAAGTCCCCCTGGCACCTTGATCCGAGCCACCGTGTCCGGCATCTACAATAATAGTTTTTATGCGACTTTTGGTTTGCGAAGAACAAACCAGGGAAATAAAAAAAGAAAAAAGAACAAGAGGTACAGTAATAATTTTTTTCTTCATGCCCTTGTTAAAATTTAATGGGATTTAGTAATTCTATTTTAATCTTCACGTTTTCTTACCGCTAATATGGCTATTTTTGTTGCCTTGTGTATGTATGAAAAATAAATGTCGCGAATTTAAGCGAAATTACATATTTACCTTCACCTTACTGCTGCTTACTATTGCAATAACGTATAATGGAAGGGCAAAAAACCTTGATCCATCTGCTTTTGGCAATTATTTAACAGGCTTTGCAGATACAATTCCCCGTGCAAAAGATACCCTTCCTTATCCTGCTGCTGATACCATTATTCAAAAAAGAAATCCGGATTCCTTACTTTCCGATTCTGCTAAAAGGGTTAAGATAGACAGTTTTGACGTAAAAATATCCAAAGATTCGATTGATGCACCTGTTGAATATGAAGCAAAAGATTCGATGGTATTGGATGTTACTGCTCAAAAATTATATCTGTATGGGGAAACAGATGTAAAATACAAGGACGTTAATCTTAAAGCTCCTGAAATTGTTTTTAACCAGCAAACCAATATGGTAAAAGCCAGAATGAAACTGGATACAGCCGGGAAAGTGCTGGGGCAGGCCACTTTGGTGCAGGGAGATATTACCACGGTAAGCGACAGCCTCGAGTTTAACTTCAGAACACAAAAAGGACTTACCCACAGCAGTTATTTTCAGCAAAATGAGTTGTATAATTATGCGCAGGTGGTAAAAAAAGTAGACCCTCAAACCATCTATGCTTTTAAAGGTCGTTTCACCACCTGTAATTTAGACACACCACATTTTGCCTTCCGCGCCAGGAAAATCAAATACATCAGTAAAAAAATGGCGGTTACCGGGCCCGTGGGGGTGGAATTTGAAAACGTACCGGTGTTGCCCGTGATATTGCCTTTTGGAATGTTTCCCATACAGCAGGGCAGGCATTCCGGTTTCCTGCCTCCTCAATTTACAGTAACGGAAAGCTTTGGACTGGGATTGGAAGGATTGGGTTATTATAAGGTGATCAACGACAACTTTGACATTACTGCAAGGGCGGATATTTATTCGTACGGAAGCTGGCGGTTGAATTTCACTCCTACTTACCGCGTTCGGTACAAGTATAACGGGTCGCTTAATTTCAGCTATCAAAATACACATCTCGGGTTTAAAGGAGACGCGGATTATACAAAAAACAAAAGCTTTTTTTTAACCTGGAGCCATCGGATGGACAGCAAGGCAAGACCAGGTGTGAATTTTTCGGCAAGTGTAAACGCGGGATCAAGTTCATATACCAGGTATTTGCCAATCAATGCTATTATTGATCAAAGCAACGGTGCAGGAGGTGTGTATAGCCAGCCGCAAAGTTTTGCCAACCAGATGAGTTCCTCCATTTCGTACCAGAAATCGTGGATAGGAAGGCCCTACAATCTTTCGGTTAATTTGAATCATAACCAAAACAACAATACCAGCTTAGTAAATCTTAATCTTCCGGACATCAATTTTAATGTAAATACCATCTATCCTTTGCAACCCCAGGATATGGTGGGTTCGGGAAAATGGTATCATAAACTGGGCATTGGGTATACAGGCAGTGCACGCGGACAAACTTCATTTGTTGATACTTCATTCACCTTCAAACAAATGATAGATACTTTTCAATGGGGGGCTCAGCACAATATACCCATCTCACTGGCTTTGCCGCAGGTTGGATCAATACAAATTTCTCCGGGCTTCAGTTACCAGGAAAGGTGGTATTCGCAGAAACTGTTCAGAACATGGAACAATCAAACCAACAAAGTAGACAGTTCCGTAAGCAAAGGCTTTTACAGCGCACGTGATATCTCCATGTCGGTATCCTTCAGCACAGCCATGTTTGCTACATTGAATATGAAAGATAAAAATGCTAAAGTACAGGCCATAAGGCATGTAATGCGGCCACAAATGAGCATAGGGTATAAACCCGACCTGTCTAAAGCATACTATGTAAACACGCAATCCGATTCAAGCGGGCGAAGAAGGATGATGTCGCAGTATGATGGCGGGGTATATGGCTCTTTTGGCTACGGTGAGTCGGGCAGCATTGGGTTTGGTATAGATAATTTTTTGGAGGCGAAGGTAAGAGATAAGCCAGACAGTACGGATACGGAAGAAGAAGGTGACGGGCTTAAAAAGGTAAAGCTGATTGACGGATTTGGCATAACAGGAAGCTATAATCTTCTGGCAGATTCATTTAAACTTTCCACATTTAACCTGTATGCGCGCAGTACGCTGTTTGATAAAATTAATATCACGGCGAGTGCCAATATTGATCCTTATGTTGTAGACAGTACCGGTTTTAGAATCAATAAATATGTGTGGCAGGATAATAAAATTTCTTTGGGCCGCATTACCAATGGTAGTCTTTCCGTATCTACCAGTTTTAAGAGCAAGGAAAAGGATAAAAATAAAAAACAAGAGACTGACCAGATGCAATACGATAACTATGATAATCTTACCGCCGATGAAATACAACAACAGATGGATTATGTTCGCAGAAACCCCTCAGAATTTGTAGATTTTAATATTCCCTGGTCAATCAATCTTTCTTATTCCCTAAGTTTCAGTAAGATACTCAGGCGCGATTATTCGGGATTTGACACCCAGTTCTCGTCAAGTGCACAATTTAACGGCGATTTCAGTTTAACCGAAAAATGGAAAGTGGGGGCCAATGGCTACTTCGATTTTAAGACTTTAAAGATCCCTTCTTTTTCAATGTTCATCTCCCGCGAAATGCATTGCTGGCAGATGTCTATCAACGTTACCCCCTTTGGACTCTGGCGTTCGTTCAATATTTCAATATATCCTAAATCGGGTATGCTGCGTGATCTGAAAATAAACCGCACCCGCACTTTCAGGAATAATTAGCGGCATGAACCTTATAATAATCATACATAATATTGAATATCTTTTCCTTTAAGGTGGCTACCGTATCTCCTGGTTGTATGACTACCGGCGGCAGAAAATCCATATGTATTGTTGCCGGCCACAGGTAAAACGGCTTGCTGCTCCCCGGCAGTACCCTTTTAGTATTGAACAGCAGGGCAGGTATAATGGGTTTGCCGGTGTCTAAAGCCAGCTTAAAAGCGCCATCGTGAAAAGACTTTAAAGGCTCATTGGTTTTGTTGCGGGTTCCTTCGGGATATATGCACATGTGCAGCCCTTGTTCCAGCACATCTTTCATTTTACCAAAACTCTCTTTGCGGCTGCGTTCATTTTTACGGTCAACCAATACCGAGCCTCTTGAATAAATCAACCCGAACAATGGTATTTTCGCCAGTTCAGCTTTCGCAATGGTTTTATTTGGACCCGGAATTTGTGGCGTGGTAACAGGTACATCCATATAGGAATTGTGATTGCTGACCACTATATAGTTTTGTCCTTTCCCGAAATATTTTTTCCCTTTTACAATAATCCTGCAACCGATCGTAATGAGAAAAAATTCCATCCATACTTTTGATATCCTCCGGAATATTTCAGTTCCCACCGGTTCCTTTATATAATTGGTGAGCCATATAGGTATAACAGCGATAAGCAAAGTGATGGTAAAAACAATAGCTCCCCAGAAAGCCAATATGCGTCCTAATATATTTTTGATAACAACCATATTAAATCCAAATCTGAAAGTCCAAAATTCGATATAAACACATCAAGAACCAAATCACAGGAACCGAACCTGTCCGCCGGGGCGGATAAAATCCGATCAAAAAATCCGAAAACGAAAAATCCGAAATCCGAAGTGAAATCAATTTCAAATTATAGATCTCAAATCTCAAATTTATTCAATTTTCCAGTCAACAGGATCTTTTCCCTGCTGCTGCAGCAAACGGTTCGTCTGTGAAAAATGCCTGCAATTGAAAAAGCCTTTGTCGGCAGAAAATGGGGAAGGGTGGGCGGCTTTCAATACATGATGTTTGGTTTCATCAATCAGTGCCTGCTTTTCCTGGGCAAATTTTCCCCATAATAAGAAAACAATTCCGGTTTTAAGTTGCGATATTGTTTGTATAACGGCATCTGTAAATACAGCCCATCCTATTTTTGAATGGCTGAAAGGTTCACTGGCTCTAACTGTAAGGGCGGCATTTAATAATAATACGCCCTGTTGTGCCCAGTGCGTAAGGTTTCCTTTCTTTAAAGGCATCGTTATCCCAATATCCGATTGTATTTCTTTGAAAATATTAATCAGCGAAGGGGGAGGAGCCACGCCATCCTGCACAGAAAAACACAGGCCGTGCGCCTGACCCGGCCCATGATAAGGATCCTGTCCAAGCAGTACCACTTTCACCCTATCAAAAGGCGTTTGCTCAAATGCATTAAAAATAAGCGATCCCGGCGGATATATCGTTTTGCCCGCCATTTTTTCCATCTTTAAAAAATGAACGATCTGCTCAAAATAAGGTTTGCTAAACTCATCCTTTAATACCGCTTTCCAGCTTGATTCGATTTTTACATCCATACCCTGTGAATTACAGTTTGGGTGCAAACTAAAAAAAATTATCTTTGCCAACCTAAAAAGGTCCGGTAGCTCAGTTGGATAGAGCATCAGCCTTCTAAGCTGAGGGTCATTGGTTCGAATCCAATCCGGATCACGAAAGTCACTCCAAAGAGTGGCTTTTGTATTTACAGACTGATAATCTCAGTTGCCGGAGTTTGCATGAGTCTTTCTTTTTCCGTGGGCGCTAGGCTTCGCCAGAGATAAAACACAAGATAGCTTTCCCACCCGGCAAATTTTTTGAAGAATTTATTTACCGCTTCGCTATCTTTTTTTTTACTGATAATTTTATGGTTCATCAATGCATTGAGCAGGCCGGCATCGCCGTAAGGAATGCAGGATCTTTCATTCAGGCTCTTCATCAGCGCATAATTCGCCGTCCATATTCCTATTCCCCTGATGCTCGTCAAAGCTTTTTGCCTGGATATAAAATCAGGAATGCCTGCAAGTTTTTGTTTACTGATCTCACCACTTATAAATGCCCGCGCAAGCCCGATGATGTATTCCGCCTTTTTGCGGGAGAATTGCATTTGATGAAGATCTTCCTGGGCGGCATGAGCTACGGTTTCAAAAGAAGGGAAAATATAATAAAACACATTTTCATAAAAAATGGAAGTGCCATATTTTTCTACGAAACGTCTTTTAACCCGGTAAGCAAAAGGAAGGTTGATTTGCTGACCGATGATAGGCCAGGCAAGGGCTTCAAAAAGGTCTGGAATTCCAATCAACCGAAGTCCCTTAAATGCTTCAGGCATATAAGCGAGGGATTTGTGCCTGGCTAACAATGTGTAAAATGCAGAAATGTCTGCAGCAAGGTCGAACCAGTCAGCAACATATTGCCTGATAACAGACTTGGTTTGCTCATTTGCTTTACCCTTAAGTAGCTGCACCCTAAGATTTTGCCCGTTCATGGATATTTCCAGCAAAACGGGCGACTGATCAATCAGCAGGGCTTTGCGAACCGAATCCGCGCTAACCCTGTGTAGGCAATCGTCAAAGTTGCGGTTCAGGAACCACAGGCATTCGTCAAAACTGAAGTTGTTATTAACGGGTATCTGCAGATCAGTATGGGCCATGCACAAATTTGACGTTGTTTTTTAAATTACACAATCCGCTTGTTGCTAACCCAACAGATGAATCATCTGTCTGCAATGAGGCAAAGATAATTAAGCAGCATTCCAAAAAAAACGATGCTTTATGTCAATACCTCTTTTGCCTGCGATTCAATTAAAGAACGGATTTGATTTTTGTACATGCCGGCAATGAAAGGTACAGTGAGGTCAATTTCTACCAGGTCTTCTTTTACATTGATACTGCCCGAGGTAGAAAACGGGCCCACCGCCAGGCTAAATGCTCCCCGGTCATCAGACCAGCTTTCCTCCACATTTTTTATTTTATCCGAATATTTCTCTTTGAGGTTCTGAAGCAGTTGTCTGATCCTGGTTTTAGCTTCTTCTTTTGTGTATTGATGTGGAACTTCAATTTTCATGGTTCATGAACTTTACAGAAAAAGAGCAAATGTATGGCAAAGTTTTTTTGTAATAAAAGGGTGATTTACGCCATTATTAATTTACTATATTTAAATAATATTTTAATTATTAAAAAATAATATAAATATTTTTGTTTATTATTTTTTTTATAACTATTTTACACTTATTTTACGAAATGAAAAAAAAAAGGAAAGCGGGGGGAGGGAGAAAGAAATTGCCGCCTGAATTGGTTAAGCAGGCAGTTACACTGTTTGTAGAGCAGAAGTATGTAGAAGCGGCCGGAGGATTGGAAGCATTAAAAGTGTATCTCTATAAAAAATCCATATCTCTGAAACCACCAGATGGTCATTCCCCGTCCTAACCCCGATGCCTTTTCGGGGTTTTCTTTTCTTACTGTATTTGATCAGGCCGCAGCCTTCTTCCAGAGCTGTAATGGCTGCACCGCTATATCTTTTTGGATCTCACGGCCACTTAAGTGGCGCTTATAGATCATAGTAAATTGACAATCAGCAAAATTCAATAGAAATACCTGGTTGGGCGATGATGCTTTGCCGCCTAAGCCCAGCACCAGGTAAAACGGCAGGTCGTTATACGATTTATACCGCTCCAGTTGATATCCTTTAGAAAAAGGATAGCTGTTGGCTATAAGCGCTGACCGGAATTTGCATTCCACGTAAAAACTTCGGCCCTCCGGTATATCGCGGAATGTAAAATCGGGTTTCAGACTGCTTTCAGGATAATCTTTCCCATTTTGCTCGTAGCCCCGCGTACGATGGATGAGTTTATATTGTGTTTTTGGGAAAAGGTGCTGGCGTACATAATCCTCAAATTGTTCTCCTTTCTGAAAATGATCGGGGATAAACAAATGTGTTTGTTTCGCAGGGGGGATTATGGTAATCATAGCATAGGGTTATGGAATAAAAACCTTAAATGAGTCTTATTATTGTTGTAAGGTTGAGTATTCCCCCGATTCCCGGGAAATTTCAATCTTAGGTCAATAACAGTGAGACTAACTGCATTGATACGGATGCCGTGCGCTAATTCAATGGCTGCTGCCCTCACTAATCCTTCAACGGCTGTATTGTATTAAACGCTTAAAGCTCCGCGGAATCCCCTGGCTGCATAATAAGAGTCGGCGCCGTTGTGATACACGAATACCGTATTGTAGCGGCGATCGCAAAAAAGTGCGCCGCCAAGTTTCCGGATAGGGGCAGGGGTTAGTATCCAACTCGAGGTTTTCAGATCAAATTCACCAAGTTGCTGCAACGCCCGGTATTGTTCTTCGGTTAATAATTCAATACCCATGTCAGCAGCCATATTCATCGCGCTGTTTTGGGGTTTGTGTTCTTTCCTCGCTTCCAGTGCCGCATGATCATAACAAATGCTTCTGCGCCCTTTAGGCGTTTCCGCTGAACAATCACAAAAAATATATTTGCCCGTCTTTTTATCAAATCCAACCACATCCGGTTCGCCACCGGTTGTTTCCATCTCATCTAATGACCATAATTTTGCCGGACTGTTTTCCAGTTTTGACTGTACTTCTTTCCAATCAATGGCTTTATGGTGGTTCCTGTTTTTTTCAAAACGGTTTTGCAATGTTTTGAGGAGGTCTTGCGCCTGTTTTGCTGACAGCTCTTTTTTAACGTTCATATTGCTGTTATTATATGTGTACAAATTTCACGCGGTGTAATGACATTATTTTTTTAGCAGAAAAACAATGTCCTGCTCCAGGCTTTCCGGCAATTTTGTTGGTGCATATCGCTTATAGGGATTGCCCTGGCGGTCAACAAGGAATTTTGTGAAATTCCATTTGATCCTGTTTCCGAAAAACCCGCTGAGCCTGCTTTTCAGATACTTAAAAACCGGATGTGTATTTCTTCCGTTGACATCGCATTTTTCAGTAAGTGGGAAACCAACGCCATAATTGATTTTGCAGGTTTCCCCGATCGTTTCATTTGTTTCCGGTTCCTGTTGGCCAAATTGATTGCATGGAAAACCCAGTACAATAAGTCCCTGGTTGCTGTATTGCCGGTGCAAAGCCTCAAGTCCTTCAAACTGTGGCGCAAGCCCGCATTTTGTTGCTGTGTTTACGATCAACAATACCTTCCCTTTGAAATCATGAAAGGAAATGGTTTTACCGTGAGGCGTTCTTGCTTCCAACTGATAAAATGGTTGATTCATAATTGCAAATATAGTTGCGGAAGTTAATTGCAGCTTCCGTTTTTTGTCGTCCCGGCGTTAAAGCTTCAAACGCTTTTCTAAGGGCTGGCTTTTTGCTGAGCCGTGTTTGAAATTCTTCGGGGATTCCATAATCCTCAGACTTTTTAAGCTTCACTTTCAGCCCGGCTTTTTCTACTTCAATGGCTTCATAAATATAGGCTTTCAAAATATTTTTCTGCTGAACGATCTCCTTCACACTGGTAAAGCGGATCTGGCGCGCCGATTGCACATTTTGGGTTTGCTGAGTTAAAATCCCATGTGGATCCTGCAACAATGCGCCTTTGAAAAAAAGGAAGGCGCAGTATTCCTTAAATACGTGAATTAAAACAACATTTGCATCATTATATTGATAGCAGGGGCAGCCCCATTTTAATGCTTCATCAAGCCCGCAATCAAGCGCAATGATTCTCATCTGTTTGATCTCTTTTTGCCATTTTTCGTTTTTATCGAAGTACCAGTTTACTTCAGGATTCATCATGTTCGTTTATACTTTAATTAGATTGTTTATGTTATTTCCAATAAAACTACTTCCCCGCCTGCCGGTGTAAGACCGCTGGTCTCCGTGCAGACAACTTCCGGTCCGCCGGTCTCAGATACCACGATGCCGCTGTGAGAACAATCAATAATGTGGGTCCAAACAACGCTTTTGGGTTGTCGCCCACGGCTATATGTGAAATAACCGCTCCCGACATGGCAAAGAAAAAGCCGGCGTAGGCCCATTCTTTTAACAATGGAAATCTTGGCATCAAAACCGCTATCACACCCAGTATTTTCCAGGTGCCCAGTATGGTTAACAGATACAGCGGATAGCCCAGCCGAACCATCATGTTTGTTTCTTCCTTCATTTGAATAAGCTGCACTACCGCGGTGGATATCATCCCCAAAGCAAGCCAGGCGGTAGCGATCCAATATATAATTTTACCGGCTTTTCCGGCAGGTTGATTTTGTGTTGACATAAATGAAGATGATTTCGGGTGTTATTTTAGTTTGCTTACAATCTCCTGCAGCCGGTCGTGCGCCATATTGATGCCATAGGAAAAAGGAAGTTTGAGTTGCTGCTCCCTGTGCGAAGGCGAGCGGTAAATAATCTGCATGGTGAGCCTGCTGGTGTGCGGCGTAAGCTCGTCAAAATCCAGGAACTCAAGCTGTGCATCAAATCCCGCATTGTCCATTTCAAATGTGCGCACGATCTTTTGGTCCTCAACAACATCATGTATGGTTCCATGCGCTTTAAACAATACATTACCCTGTGGGTCGCTGGTTTCAAAGGCGTAAGCGCCATGTTGCCGGTTTTCGAGCTTTAGCACTTTGGTGCCCATCCATTGTTCCACGATGCCGGCTTCGGTGTAAGCTCTGAACAGCAATGCTACAGGCAGATCAAATTCTCTGGTAATGGTTAAATCCTGTTTGCCCTCTTCGGCGTGAATCTTTGTCTTACGTTCCATATCGCATTATTTTTTTGTTTTATACTGTTTCATAACAGCTTCTAATTTGTTGAAACGGTCATCCCACATGTTGCGGAAGGGTTCGATGAAGTCGGCTATCGTTTTCATTTTTTTTGGATTCAAGTGGTAATAAATTTCACGTCCCGTTTGTTCCTGTTTGAGCAGTTCGCACTCGGTGAGGATCTGTATGTGTTTGGAAATGGTTTGCCGCGATGAATCAAAATGCGCCGCGATGGCTCCGGGTGTCATGGCATGTACAGCCAGCAGGGTTATGATCGCCCGGCGTGTGGGATCGGCGATGGCCTGGAAAACATCTCTTCGTAAATCCATTATGCAGCTATTTGACTGCAAATATATATGCAGTCATTTAACTGCGCAAATTTATTTTTTAGGTGAGAACTGTAGTGAAGGAAGAACAGCCTGGTGCTAAAGCAACATAATAAGTGTCTGAAATTTTAATGCTTCTCTATATTGTGATGTCCATGCCTGTAATGTTCCAATAAGGCATCTCCTCCAAAATCGTTTTTGAGGTCGCGGATCACCGTATGAATATGATTTGCGTTATTTTGCGTATTGTCGTATTCGATAATAATTGTTGGGCCGTGAATGCGGTAATAGCAGGGCTTTCCAATCCCTCTTTGCTGATGTCCGGCCCAGGCAAACCGGAGATTTTCCATACCGGCGTTTTTAATATCCTGCAGCATTTTGTGAGACAGATCCTTTTTATAGCGATCCAGGTAAACTTCCAGGAGCTGCAAAAATAATAGTTGCGCTTTTGTGCTCAGCTCCGTATAACGTACTCCTGCTGCCTGCTCAATCATTGCTTTACGCGCGGTGCCTGTTATTATTTCGGACGGCGCTGTTGTGTTGATGATGGCTTTTTTTAATTCAGTTTCCGAGAGATTATGTAAAAGTTCGAAACCAGCAGTTGTTTCCTTTTTTAAAATTTCTTTATTCTTTTGAGATCCGGCCAGTACTATCGCAGGATTGGATCCCAGGAATGAAGGTGTTCCCGAGAGGAGTAGGTTTTTGTGTGCAGAGAAATTAAAAGAAATATGATGTCCTTCAAAACGCCATCCCCAGCTACCGGAATCAGATGGTGTTCCGAAAACAGTTAAAAAGTATTTTCCCGGATCCCGGTAATGATCATCCCCGGATCTTTGCTCCAGTTCTTTTAACAGGAGTTCCAGTTGCATAACCGCGGTTATCTTTTCTACTGTAGCATTGCTTAGTGAACTGCGCAGCAGGGTAAATACCTGCTTTTGTTGAGCCGTACTGAGCTCATTCATTGAAATGCCTTTACGATCATTTAGCGGCACGAAGTTAAAGTTATACCGTTCGGAGGTATCAAATGGCAATAAGGCTTTGCCTCTTTGCCCGCCGTTGAGCAGTTTAATAAAACGATTGGCTTCTATCGTGATATCCTGAGCGTGGGCCGGAAAATACAATAAAGCCGAAGCAATAGCAATATACCAGAAACGGGCCATATAATTTATGAATTGAAATTGAATGTAAACAATTCCGCTTTAATCACAATGGTATATGCAGGCATCATTGTATTTGCGGTCTTCCATCCGGCACTCGACTGCAGCATAGGTAACCGTACCGACAAAAAAGCAAAGTTTATATTTTATGGTTTTAGACATTTTCCAAAAGGTTGACTATCAAACATATATCAATCTTAAACCATTAGTCCTATAATTTATATTATGTTAAATAGATAAAAACTGAATTCTGTTGATAAGGCGATCTGATAACAAGGGTGCGTAAACTGGTAGAACCAGCAACCCTTATTTCCACTTCCATGGATATGCATATGGTAAGCCTTAATAATTGAAAAAGGGACAGTTGCATCAACTGTCCCTTTTTCAATACAATTTACAGATCAATTATTACTTGTTGTCAGCTTCGTCGTATTTCTTCTGGTAGAAATCTGATTTGGCTTTGTCGCCTTTCCGGTCGTAGCAATAAGCCAGGTTGTTACAAGCCGATTTAAATTCGGATTTTTCCGATAACTTCAACGTTCCCTTATTGTCGTATTCTTTGAACACCACTTCAAAAGGAGGAATAGCTTTATCGCACAAAGACAAAACCTGTGCATTTAATGCTTCTTTTTTCTTCAGATCTTCGGGTGTTTTCCCTTTTATTTTATTGGCATCTTCTTCAATGAACAAAGCCTGGTTAAAATAGTGTTTGGCAAGGTTCAGGTTGGCTTCCAGCGCGTCTGGTTTTATAGCCAGTGCTTTTTTATAGAGATCTTCTATTTTTATGCAACGTGCCGCATAATCGGCAGGTCTGTCTTTTGCATCGCTTACGTGTGTTTCATTAAACAACTCGTTTGCATAATCTAAGATCATATCAAAACCTTCCGGGTTAGCGGCGATCAGTTCCTCGTATTTGGCATAAATGGCTTTTTTATCGCCCTGGCTGCGCAGGTAGTCAAATTCAACCAGTGGCAAATAATCATCTTTCGGATATAGCTCCCGCCCTAATGCAACATATTTTTGCATATTGGGAATATCTTTTTTATCCAGGTAATATTTTGCCAGGTAACGATAGGTGGTTACATGCTCAGGTTTTGTTGCCACTTTGGCATCAGCCAGTTTTTGAAAATATGCTACAGCTTCATCGTCTTTTTTCGCGTTCATTGCCGATAGTGCGGAGTAATACGTTAAAGTAGTATCCAATTTGTATAATCCCCAGCCCTGTTGGAAAATATAATCGCCAATCTCGCCCGATTTTTTAAAGTTTGCCAATGCATCCTCATATTTTTCAGCATTGTACTGGCTGGCTGCCGCATCAAAATAACTCCCGTATAAATCATATATGGGTTTATAACTGTCTACAGTTAAAAGTGTAGTAGCCTTGGTTTTATCTGTTTCCTGGGCCTTTTTAATGGCCTCAAAAGCCTCTGTTCTCGGGTCGGCCACCAATGTTTTAAACTGATCACTTGCCGCAATGGCGCCGTAAATCTTTGCCTTGGTGTACCACACTTCCGCATTTTTTTGATTTTTGGGCGCCGCCAGCAAGGCGTCAATACCTTCTTTGGCTTTATCCAGTTCTTTATCTTCCAGCATGCTTTTCACCTTGTTAAGGTTTTGCGCCGAAAGACCCAATGTCCACCCTGCCATCAGGGCGATGAGCATTATTTTCTTCATATTTGTTGGTTGTTTAAAAGTTTTATCTGTCTGACTGATTGTTCTTTTTGCATTTATTCGCCAGGTTTATCACCGGCATCCCTATTTTCTTCGTCTTCTGTATCATCATTGTTTTCCTCTTCATAACGGGCCAATTTTGTAATGGCTGCTATGGCGTCGTCTTCATCAAGCCTTATCAGTTTTACGCCCTGGGTAGCTCTTCCCTGCTGGCTTACCTGGCTCACTGCCATCCGTATTGTAATACCTGATTTGCAGGTGATCATCAGATCTTCATCTTCTGTTACATCTAATATACCTACCAAAGAGCCGGTTTTGTCGGTTACATTAATTGTTTTCACTCCCTTTCCACCACGGTTGGTTATCCTGTATACATCCTCCCCCGTTTCATCGGTAATTGCAGTACGTTTCCCAAACCCTTTTTCGCTTACTACCAGTACTGTTCTGGAATTGTCGTCTTTTTTGACACAAATCATGCCAACCACTTCGTCCTGCTTATCGTCTACTTCGATACCGCTAACCCCGATGGCGCCCCTGCCGGTTGGACGCACTTTGCTTTCAGGAAAACGGATCGCTCTCCCACTCTTCACTGCCATCATAATTTCGCTATGGCCGTCTGTCATTTTTGCTTCCAGCAGTTCATCTCCTTCTACGATGGTAATAGCATTAACACCGGTTGCACGCGGTCTGCTAAAATCTTCTAAAAGTGTTTTTTTGATGGTGCCTTTTCTTGTGCAAAGTACAATATAATGGCTTTTTATAAACGCCTCATCTTCTAAATTTTTAACATCTATGATAGCACGGACCTTATCATCCGGCGGCAACTGGATGAGATTTTGAATTGCTCTGCCTTTGCTGGTTTTATCGCCTTCGGGCAATTGGTATACTTTTAACCAAAAGCACCTGCCTTTTTCTGTAAAATAGAGCATGGTATTGTGGGTAGACGTTACGAACAAATGTTCGATCCAGTCTTCCTGCTTGGTGCGTCCGCCTATTGCACCCCTCCCACCCCTGTTTTGTTGGCGGTATTCGGTTGCAGAAGTTCTTTTAATATAACCCTGGTGAGAGATCGTTATCACCACATCTTCTTCCTCAATCAGGTCTTCCACGCGCATTTCATCGGCGAGGTACTGGATTTCTGTTCTGCGGGTATCACCAAATTTTTCTTTTATTTCAAGAAGCTCTTTTTTTATAAGATCATAGCGCATCACTTCATCTCCCAGCAACTCGATAAGGTAAGAAATCTGTTTCATTATTTCATCATACTCTTGTTTTATCTTTTCCCGCTCCATGCCGGTAAGGCGCTGCAATCTCAGTTCCAGTATGGCTTTAGCCTGCACTTCATCCAGGCCCCATCCGGCATTTACCAGTTTTTCCCTGGCTACATCAGGGGTGGCTGAATTGCGTATCAGTGAAATAACTTCATCAAGGTGATCCAGCGCAATGAGGTATCCCTGCAGTATATGAGCTTTCTTTTGCGCTTCCTTTAATTCATATTGCGCCCGCCTAACCACTACCTCGTGCCTGAATTCAACGAACTCGCTGATAAGATCTTTAAGGTTAAGCAATTTCGGTCTGCCTTTTACAATGGCTACGTTGTTGATGCCGTAAGAGGTTTGAAGTTCGGTGTGCTTATACAAGTGATTAATAACTACATTGGCAATAGCATCCCGTTTCAGGTCAATTACTATCCGCGTACCTTCTTTATCATTTGATTCGTTATTTACATGGGCAACGCCGTCAATTATCTTTTCATTTACCAGTTCTCCTATTTTGTTGGTAAGCGTATCGCGACTTACCTGGTAGGGCACTTCTGTGATAATGATCTGCTCTCTTCCGCTGGGCTTGGTATCTACGTGTAATTTGCCCCGCATTACCACCCTGCCTCTGCCGGTATGCATTCCCGTTCTGATGCCTTCATAGCCGTAAATAATGCCACCGGTTGGGAAATCCGGAGCCTTTACGAATTTTATGAGGTCTTCAATGGTAATCTCCTTATTGTCAATATAAGCTATACATCCCTCAATTACTTCCGTAAGATTATGCGGCATCATATTGGTAGCCATGCCTACAGCAATGCCACTTGATCCGTTTACCAGTAATTGTGGTATACGGGTGGGAAGAATGGTTGGTTCATTTTCTGAATCGTCGAAGTTCGGTTGAAAATCTACCGTATCTTTTTCTATGTCATCAAGCATGTGCTCGGCCAATCTTTGCAGTCTTACCTCGGTATACCGCATTGCAGCCGGCCCGTCGCCATCCTGGTTGCCAAAATTTCCCTGTTTGTCAATCAGGGTATACCGCATACTCCAGTCCTGCGCCATGCGCACCATAGCATCATATACCGAACTATCACCATGCGGATGATATTTACCAAGCACCTCCCCTACCACACGCGCCGATTTTTTATAAGGGCGGTTATAATTCAACCCCAAATCATTCATCGCATACAAAATCCGGCGGTGTACCGGCTTTAATCCATCCCGAACATCGGGTAACGCCCTGCCTACAATTACACTCATAGAGTAATCAATGTAGGCGGTTTTCATTTGCTCTTCAATGTTCACCTGAATAATGCGGTCATTGTCGCTGGTTTCTAACGGAACTAAGTTATCTTCCATAATATTTTGCTATATCTTACGCTTGTTACCGGAGTCTTTAAAAAATATGTGCAAAGGTACTGCTTTTGAGCCTCTTTAGCCCTATTTTTAGTCTTTTTCTGTTCATTTTATCCACGCCATGTGGATAGATTATTCCTGAAAAAATAAATTAACATGGCATTGCAAAAAAGTAACCTGCCAGCCAGGAAGATTCTCCTTTTCGGCGCCGGAAAATCCGCCACCTGTTTGATTGATTATTTAATTAAACAAGCCGCAAATCATAACTGGCATATTGTGATTGCAGATAGCAATTTAGAACTGGCACAACTTAAATCAGGCGATTCTTTATATGCCACACCGATACAGGTTGATGTAAAAGATGATGAGAGAAGAAATGAATTAGTTGGGAAGGCCGATATTGTCATTTCCATGCTGCCTCCATGGCTCCATTCGCTGGTTGCAAAAAATTGTATCATAGTTGGTCGTCATTTGCTTACTGCTTCTTATGTTGATGAAGCGATCCGAAAACTGGAGCCGGAGATTAAAAAGAAAGGTGTATTATTTCTTTGTGAGATGGGACTAGACCCGGGTATTGATCATATGAGTGCTATGCAACTCATTCACCGAATTCATGCTGAAGGTGGGAAGATCAATTCATTTTATTCCCATTGTGGCGGATTGGTAGCGCCGGAAAGCGATAACAATCCCTGGCATTATAAAATAAGCTGGAACCCCCGCAACGTGATATTAGCCGGAAAGACCGGGGCGGCATATAAAATAAATAATAAAACGCTGCAACTGCCTTATCATTTATTATTCGATGCCGGCCGCACAGTACAAATACCCGGGTATGGTCGTTTAGCCTGGTACCCCAACAGGGATTCATTATCGTATATTCCTTTATATGGATTACAGAAAAGTTCCACTTTTATCCGAACCACATTGCGCCACCCGGATTTTTGTTTGGGATGGAAAAAAATTGTGGATCTAAAACTTACAGATGAAACCATACAGTATGATACGGATGAAATGAGTTATAAAACTTTTTTTGAAACGCATCTCCGGCAAAATGGATTTACAGAGCGCATGCCCGACACCGAGAAAACATTGCTCACTTACCTCGGTTTATATGAAGATGAAAAAATAAACAAGGGACCTAGTACTGCAGCCGACATTTTACAATTGGCTATTGAAAAAAAGTTAATGTTGAAGCCGGAAGATAAGGACATGATCATTATGATGCATGAGATAGGGTATGAATTCAAAACACAATCTCATAAAATAACAAGTGCACTTATCGTAAAGGGTGAAAACAGCCTGCATACGGCTATGGCAAAAACAGTTGGCTTACCTTTGGGCATAGCCGCAAGCTTACTATTGCAGGGAAAGATCAGCCTTACCGGTTTGCATATCCCCATAGTGCCTGAAATATATAGGCCTGTTTTGGAGGAATTGCGCAAAGAAGGAGTTGTGTTTGAGGAAAGATGATGTGAAGGAGGACTGTCAGTGGTCAGCAATCAGCAGTTAGCTTTGAGCAATACAAGGAAGGAGTATTAAGCCCGACGCAGGGAGGGTCAGACCGCATTAGGAATACAAAGAACCCAAAAACAAATCACAAAAAAAATAAAATACAGATGGTTCGTGCCTCACCATGACAAAAAAATCCGAAACGGAATGCAATCTCAAATTTTAAATTTCGAGTCCTTCAACAACTTCGCAAGCAGCCCCACTCCTTCCGTTGCCGGCTTTTCGATAACCGTTATATCCTGTACAGCGGAAGTATAGGGTATTTTTTTATCAATAATAAATTTGGGTATGCCATACGGTGCGTAGTGCAGTAATCCTGCTGCCGGGTATACTACCAGCGAGGTGCCCACAACCACAAAATATGCTGCCTCCCCGGCTATGGCAATTGCCTCCTCAATCATGGGTACAGGCTCCTCAAACCACACAATATGCGGACGCAATTGTGCGCCGTCTTCTGCCCTGTCGCCCAAATGAATATCATGGATAATATCATATACGAACCGCTCATTTTTTTCGCTGCGCATTTTCAGTATCTGCCCGTGCAGGTGCAGCACTTTGGTTGAGCCTGCCCGCTCATGCAGATCATCAATATTCTGGGTGATGATATGCACGTCAAAATCTTTTTCCAATGCAGCCAAACCCGTATGTGCGGCATTGGGTTGGGCCTCCAGCACGTTTTTCCTGCGCAGGTTATAAAATTGCAATACCAGTTCAGGATCTTTTTTCCATGCGCGGGGAGTGGCCACATCTTCAATATTATAACCCTCCCACAAGCCATCGCTGTCTCTAAAAGTTTTTAAACCGCTTTCGGCACTGATGCCTGCGCCTGTAAGTACAACTAATTTTTTCTTTTGCATGATATTCGAACAAAAATGTAATAAGCCATGTGCGATCAATCAGGGATACGCATTGCTTTTCTTTCCGCATCTAATAAAAAACCATCGCGGATAGCAATAATACAATAAGGTTTTTATTTCTTTTATAAGCGGTATTACCATTTGCCAATCTTACCCTATTTTTATTGCACAAAAAAATTATAATTATGCAAACAGCGCATGAAATTGATTACCGTATTTATGGCGAGGAAATGCAGTATGTTGATGTTGAACTGGATCCGGGTGAAACGGCAATGGCGGAAAGCGGCGCCTTTATGATGATGGACGACGGCATACAGATGCAAACTATTTTTGGAGACGGAACACAGCAACAGGGAGGTGGTTTTATGAATAAATTGTTCAACGCGGGAAAAAGGCTGCTTACCGGTGAAAGTTTATTCATGACGGCCTTTACCAATGTTGGGCAAGGTAAAAAAAGAGTGGCTTTCGCCTCTCCGTACCCGGGCAAAATCATCGCGTTGGATTTGTATGAGCTTGGCGGAAAAGTGGTGTGCCAGAAAGATTCTTTCCTGTGTGCTGCCCGTGGCGTAAGCATTGGTATTGAGTTTCAGCGGAGATTAGGTACAGGTTTGTTCGGGGGCGAAGGGTTCATTATGCAGAAATTAGAAGGAGACGGAATGGCTTTTGTGCATGCCGGCGGGCATGTTTTTCAACGCGTTTTACAGTCTGGCGAAACCCTGCGGATTGATACAGGCTGCCTGGTAGCATATACCAAAGATGTGGATTATGATATACAATTTGTAGGTGGAATACGCAACACGATATTTGGCGGCGAAGGTTTGTTTTTTGCTACTTTACGTGGTCCCGGCAAAGTATGGATCCAAACCCTTCCCGTTAGCCGTTTGGCCAGCCGCATACTCGCTTATGGAACGGTTAAACGGAAAGAAGAAGGCAGCTTATTGGGTGGATTGGGTAATTTGCTGGACGGGGATGGGAGGTAGTGGCCGGGTTTAAGGATACAGGTTGCAGGGTTAACGGACCTTGCAACCTGTAACCTGCAACCTTACGCCTTATGTATTTCGCTTGTGAAATGAAACTGTATGGCAGGATTGTTTGCGATCTCTGTATTGAGGAACCATTCGCTCTGTGCCAGGTATACCAGGTGTCCATCCTTATCCAGCACCACGTTCCCGGTTTTAAATCGCGTAAAGTCTTCTAATTTTTTACGGTCATCCGAAGTTATCCAGCAGGCTTTATAAAAAGGAAGCGAATTAAACTGAACAGATGCGCCATACTCATTGAGCAAGCGGTACTGGATCACCTCAAACTGCAAATCGCCAACGCAGCCTATGATTTTGCGGTTCCCGCCATGCTGGGTAAACAACTGGGCAACGCCTTCATCTGTTAATTGAAGTAATCCTTTTTCCAGTTGCTTGGTTTTCATAGGATCTTTATTCACCACTTCTTTAAAGAGTTCCGGTGAAAAACTTGGAATGCCAGTGAAATAAAAATCGGCCCCTTCGGTGAGTGTATCTCCTATTTTAAAATTACCGGTATCAAACAACCCTACCACGTCGCCGGGAAATGCCTCTTCGATCACATCTTTCTGTCGTGCCATAAATGAATAAGGGTTGCTGAAGCGGACATCCTTATCCAGCCGAACATGATGATAATATTTATTGCGCTCGAATTTTCCGGAACAAACCCGTAAAAAGGCAATGCGGTCGCGATGTTTGGGATCAAGGTTGGCATGGATCTTAAATATAAAGCCACTGAACTTTTCTTCTTCGGGGCAAATTTCTCTTTCCGATGTTGGGCGGCACAGCGGTGAGGGGGCTATTCGTATAAAAGTATCGAGCATTTCTTTTACGCCAAAATTGTTCACGGCGCTTCCAAAAAATACCGGTGCTGTTTTAGCCAGCAGGTAGTCCTGTGCATTCAGTTCACCATATACCCCGTCAATCAGTTCAACATCTTCCCTCAACTGAGCTGCATTCCGCTCACCTATTTTTTCAACCAATACCGCATCTGCAAGGTTGGTTATATGTTCCATATCTTCCTCATCGGTTTTGGTATGCGGAGCAAAGAGCAACAGGTTTTTTTCAAAAAGATTGTAAACGCCTTTAAAGTCTTTGCCGCTGTTGATGGGCCAAGTCATAGGATGAAGCTGCAAATGGAGTTCCTTTTCAATTTCTTCGAGTAAATCAAACGGCATTTTGCCGTCGCGGTCCATTTTGTTGATGAATACAATTACAGGTGAGTCGCGCATGCGGCAAACCTCCATAAGCCTGCGCGTTTGTTCTTCTACCCCGTTCACACTGTCAATAACCAGTATAACACTGTCTACGGCAGTAAGTGTTCGGTAAGTATCTTCGGCAAAGTCTTTGTGCCCGGGTGTATCCAGCAGGTTGATAAGGTTACCTTTGTATTCAAAAGTCATTACACTCGTTGCTACAGATATGCCCCTTTGCTTTTCAATTTCCATGAAGTCGCTGGTGGCATGCTTTTTAATTTTATTGCTTTTAACGGCGCCTGCTGTTTGAATAGCGCCCCCAAACAACAATAATTTTTCTGTTAAAGTGGTTTTACCGGCATCGGGGTGAGAGATGATGGCAAAGGTTTTACGTTTATTGATTTCCGCTGTATATTTCATTGGGGCGCAAAGGTAAGGATATGCGATTTATTGTCCTACCAAAAACAGGGCGTTACAGAACATTAGTTTGCCGTTTTGCCAGAAGTTCCTGAACAGCACGTTGTCTGCCAGGTACACTATATTGCCCCTGCCCATATCCTGTACTCCATATATCAGTCCGTCGTTCAGTTTCTTTTTCAGTTCTGAACCCACGAAGCCCGCTACCAGGTTGTCTTTTTTAATGACTCCCACGTTCCAGCCATCGTTAATAAACTCGTATACATGGTCATCCATTTTAAGGGTATAGTAATAATCAGGGTAGCCAAATGCCAGCGGGTGCGTATTATCCAACTGAACTTTATAAATGGACCCCGGGGTTGTGGAAGAAATAAATTCCCGGTCGTGGTTGCCAAACTTTTTTAATGCAGCATACAGATCCTTTTTGTCTTCATTATCGTCGTCTTCTTTTTTAAATTTTATTCCACCGTCAAGCCCCGCTAATTGAGCTACCGCGTTTTCCATTGCAATTACTTTACCACCTCCCCCGATCCAGTTTTTTAAGTCATTAAAATCCTTATTGTTTAAAAATGAATACTTGCCGTCAGGTAAAATCAATACATCTGTCTCATTCCAGTTAACCGTTTTTATGTTACCGTTATTGACGAGCGTAACCGGGTAGTTTAACTCCCTTTCCAAAAAGAACCAGATTTCACCCGCAGCGTTAGCGTTAATCCCTTTACCAGTAACGAGCACGATCTTTGGCGCTTTTATATATTTTACATTTTCGCTGCCAAAATCATATCCTTTGTCTACAAAACCACTGCTTACGGGGATTGCTTGTATGTTTTGCGTATTGCATACATCTATAACCACATTCCACAAATTATTGCCTACAGTTCCATTCGAGGTTTTTAATACAATTATGGATCCCGCCTTAAAATGGGTTCCGTCTAATTCAAAGTCTTTAACGGAATACCGCAATTTTACTCCTTTTTGCATAAGTTGAGCCACTGCTTTTGCACTTTGCAAACCCTCCCATGGAATAACATAGCCGTAGGTTTCAACAGGACTGTTCACAAATGGCTGTGATTTTATATATGCACCGGTAAGGCTTACCTTTTCTTTTACGGCAAATGCTTTTAGACCGAATACATAGGGTAGCGCCCATGCCGTAATATCATAAGTTGCAGAGTCAACCAGCTTTGATTTGGGTTCAAACAGTACGCTTATGAGTGTAGACCGGGGTTGCATGTTGCTGATCACAATATCGTTTTCCGTTATTGTAAATGCTTCTTCCTCACCGGTAAAATAATTATAGCCTTTAGCCTTTCCTTTAGCCGATGCGTATTGAATATTATTTTTACCGAGCAGTTCCGTTAAAGCCGTTATGCGTTGAGCAGCGCCTTCTTCATTCTTAATTACATATGTTTTATACATTCCGGTTCCGGTTGTAACGGCATCATTAAAAAACTTCCTGAATTCTTTGATCAGTCTGCCTGCATTTTGTGAAGCTATTTCAATAGTACTGAGCCCGGTAGTATAATGATGCATAATCCTGTCTGTAAGCGTAAGGGTATCGCCTTCTTTTTTATAAACCCCCAGCCCAGACGCGGGCCCCCCACCCTGCTCATAGGTCATTCCTATGGCGCCGTTGTAAATGGGGTAAGTGTCACCGTAAGAAGGATAATACAAATCAAAAACTTCTTTGGTAAAAAACAGCCAGCCGTTGGCATCAAAATATTTTGCATTGTTTTTGCCGATACTCACCTGGAATGTTCTTTGCCATGGAGTAATGAGCTCATGATACGGCTGCGCCGCCGGTGCAAAATAATAGGGTGCATTGATACTCTGTTCGTGATAGTCTGCATGTATCTGCGGCAACCATTGCTGGTACAGCTTCATTCTTTGTTTAGATTCAAACTGGGTTTGCCAGGCCCAATCACGATTAAGGTCAAAATTATAATGATTTGTGCGTCCCCCCGGCCATGGTTCCTGGTGTTCCCTGGCGTATAAATCGGGGTTATAATTTTTGCCAACCACGCCGTTAAACCAGTTTACGTACCGGTCGCGGCCGTCAGGATTAATGCAGGGATCTATTACAACTATTGTATTTTTCAGCCATGCTTTGGTTCGGGCATTAGAGGGATTCACCAACTCATATAAAGTAAGCATAGCTGCTTCGGAAGAGGAGGCTTCATTACCATGTACATTGTAGCTGAGCCATACAATAACCGGTGTATTTTCTACCGGCGCCATTTTATCCTTAGCTTCATTGGCAAGACGCAGATTATTGTTGCGAATATTTTCAAGATTGCTGATATTATCTTCTGATGAAATAAAAGCCGCTATCAGGGGACGCCCTTCATTGGTTTGTCCGTATGATTGTAATTTTACGGCAGATGGAAAAGCGGCAGCTACATAATTAAAATAATTAACGATCTTAAAATGAGGTGTGTATTGCGTTCCTGTCTTATATCCTAAAAAATCACCGGGCGGTTGCACCTGCGCAAAAGCGCATAGATAGCCTGCAAAAAAAGGAAGTAAGAAAGTCAAACGTTTTATCATGAACCAAAATTTAATAAAGCAATTTAAGAAACCATCAGGCATTTACCATAGGTATTATCAGAACAGTCCATCAAAATTCTTTTAGTAACTTCCGGTTTTACAAATTTCAGATGAAGTATTCCCTCCATTTCCTTTTAGCTTTAGCAGGTATAACATGCTGTCTAACGAGCTGCCGCAATCAGGCGGTCAACGCGTCATTCAATCCTTTTGACTACTCCCTTCAAAAAACAATCCGTTGCGCAAACGGGGCTGTTGTTTCTGCGCATCCTTTGGCCAGCAAAGCGGGCGTTATGATGTTAAAACAAGGAGGCAATGCAGTGGATGCGGCAATAGCCACACAGCTTGCACTGGCAGTTGTTTACCCCGGCGCCGGAAATATAGGTGGCGGAGGGTTTATGGTGGCGCGGCTTAAAGATGGTAAAACAATTGCGCTGGATTACCGCGAAAAGGCGCCTTCTGCGGCAAGCCGTGATATGTATCTCGACAGCGCAGGTAACCCTGTTCTCCAGCTTAGCCAGCATGGACATTTATCTGCCGGCGTGCCGGGCACCGTGGCGGGACTATTCGCTTCCATGAAATATGCTTCCCTGCCTTTTCAGAAACTGATACAACCCGCTATTGATTTGGCTGAAAAAGGTTTTGTTATAACGGCGGCAGAGGCTTCGGGGCTAAATCACACACAGGAAGCATTCAGGCAATACAACGCTTCTAAAGTCATCTTTATAAAGCATGAGGGATGGAAGCGGGGCGATACGCTGGTGCAAACCGATCTTTCTGAAACGCTAAAACGCATACGCGATAAAGGACAAAAAGGCTTTTACGAGGGGGAGACTGCAAGGCTTATTGTTTCAGAAATGAAAAAGTCAAATGGTATTATTTCGCTTGATGATCTTAAAAATTACGAAGCAAAAGAACGGAAGCCCGTTGAGTTCACGTATAAAGGACATACGGTCATATCAATGCCTTTACCAAGCAGCGGCGGCATTATTTTACAGCAATGTTTGAAAATCATAGAGAACAGGGATATAGGAAAAATGGGGTTTTTGTCTGCGCCGGCCGTACAATTGATGACAGAAGCGGAAAGAAGAGCTTATGCCGACAGGGCCGAATTTATGGGTGATGAAGATTTTGTGAAAGTACCTGTAGATACATTAACCAGCTATGCTTATTTAAAAAAAAGAATGTTGGGGTATGTTGCTGGTAAGGCGGGCAACAGTCAATTGGTAAAGGCCGGCAATATAAATCCCGAAAGTGAAGAAACCACCCATCTTTCTGTTGCGGATAAATGGGGAAATGTAGTGGCAGTTACTACCACGCTTAATGGCGGGTATGGCAGCAAAACAGTAGTGAGCGGCGCCGGTTTTTTATTAAATAATGAAATGGACGATTTTAGTGTGAAGCCCGGCGTGCCCAATATGTATGGGGCTTTAGGAACCGAAGCCAATGCCATTGAACCCAATAAAAGAATGCTGAGCTCTATGACGCCAACGATCGTATTAAAAGGCAATGATCCCTATTTAGTAGTAGGTACACCAGGCGGTACTACAATTCCTACTTCTGTATTCCAAACCATTGTAAATATTATTGATTTCGGGTTAAGTGCTTCCGATGCTGTAAATAAGCCGAAATTTCATCACCAGTGGATGCCTGATGAATTATCTGTTGAAAAGGATTTTCCCGCAGGAGTAACAGATTCTTTAAAACAAATGGGCTATACCGTTAGTACACGGGGAAGTATCGGAAGAACAGAACTGATTAAAATAGAAAAAAATCAAGCGGGTGAAGGGTATACCCTGGAAGCGGTTGCCGACAAAAGAGGAGATGATTCAGCAGAAGGATATTAGAAGGTTAAGAAGCATGTAGAAAATACGCCCGGTAAGAGTGGCAAATTACATCAATATTCTGGAGGATTCTGCCGAAAGCTATAATGTAAAGCCTCCTCAAAATAGAGGTTTTGTTTTTGGATCGGAAGACGACCAAAGACAAGGTAGACGTTGAATATCTTGAAAAGATAAAAAACCTCTCAGACAAATAAACGGAGTATGGAACCTGCCGTTTTCATAAAAAGGCTGATAAGCTTTACAGCATTTACTCTGATACCATATCCTGCCGGTAAATGCTGAGTTCTGCAAGCTTTTTCAGGGGATCCATCATAAAGGTAAACAAACTGTTGTCTTCCTGCAATTCTACGATCCTGAACCCATGATAAGCGGTGCCCCAGCTTCCGCCAAAATGCCCGTCAAACAGAAAGGGTATATTGCCTAAAAATTTTATACCATCCTGGTCGTGGTCGTGACCATTAAACACCGCCCTTACATTTTTAGTGCTTAGCAGGAGTTTTTGAAAAGTCGGGCAATCAATGGCATGTGTAGTCCATTTTACCGGAGTTATGTGCAGGAAAATGAACACATTGCGGGCATCTTTGTATTTTTTCAGCTTTTCAGCGAACCAATCCTGGTCGGGACATATGTATTTTCCTTTTTCGTCGGCAGTGGTACCCAGCAATACTACATTATCTCCCAATACAACGTCATGATTGATCCCCATTCCCCAGGTTCGGCTCCATGTTTCCGGGGAAACCATATCATGATTTCCTTTAGTAACATATACAGGCATCCGGCATTGTTTAATCGCTTCTGCAGCAGGCTGCAGAAAGACAGGATCATTATGGATGAGGTCTCCGTTAAACACGCAAAAATCAATTGGGTTTGTTGAATGAAAATCATTGTTGTCCGACTAAAATCGGGTTAAAAATGGCTGTATCCCTTTGTGGTAAAGGTTTACAAGCGTAAAAACAGTTGTTTCAAATTCGGGGGGAGTGCCCCGCTTTCCTTTTATGTTGCAAAAG